>Ga0315283_10000258_pt1 | contig 36352 bp, 32 predicted proteins | sample YL17G09_0_MG_FD_204541 | JGI IMG/M metagenome (GOLD analysis project Ga0315283, IMG submission 204541) | Sediment microbial communities from Yellowstone Lake, YNP, Wyoming, USA - YL17G09_0 | ecosystem: Environmental > Aquatic > Freshwater > Lake > Sediment | place: USA: Wyoming | collected...
TAATGATGCGCAGTTGAACATTCATCACTTGTAACTCTTGGATTAATAATTTTAATGAATATGGTACTCTTAATATACTAAAAGAACGTCCAAACCTACTCACATTTTTAATATTCATCGACCCATCTGCGTTAGTTGCAAACTGAACAGGCCCGTCTGCCAAGGGACTTAAAAATAGATTCCGCGCTTCATTATATATAGCCAGGCTTCCCGTTTTATTACAAACCGCTATATAATATTCATCTCCTCTCACCAAAAATGACTCATTCAAAAAATATGACATTCCGTGAGCCAATACACCGTCACGCTCCATCTCTCCTATACGAAGACCACCATCATTCGCACGACCTTGGACAGGTTGCTTTGTTAGAGCCGTATTAGGTCCACGTGCGCGATAATTGATTTTATCTTTTACCATGTGCTTCAGTCTCATGTAATAAGTAGGACCAATATAAATGTCTGCTTGTAATTGCTCTCCGGTCATTCCATTATATAAAAGCTGGTTTCCACTAGAATTATATCCGGCTTTCACCAGTAAAGGAGCATATGTAGAATAATTACTTCCTTTTACTTGAAATGCAGTACAATCGCCAAATGCGCCATAACTTGTGCATAATTTTCCCAATAATGACTCAACAATTTGTCCAATAGTCATACGAGATGGCAATGCATGCGGATTTATTATTAAATCAGGTCTTAACCCATCCGCCGTAAACGGCATATCTTCTTCGGGGATTATGAGACCAATAGTTCCTTTTTGTCCCGCTCTCGAAGCCATTTTGTCTCCTATTGCAGGCACTCTCTCTTCCCTAATACGTACTTTAGCAACATTGAATCCTTCTTCACCAAGCGTAATAAACGACTTATCCACGTATCCCAATTGCCCCTTCTTAGGCTTTACAGAGTCGTCTATCCAAACGTCTTTGTTTTCCAAATTTGAATTGATTTTACCTATTAACATAATTTTATCATTTAACTGTGTCCCTTCTTTAATCATACCATGGTCATCAAGCATACTGTAATCATAGCCTTGCTTTAATTTAATGACATTGTTCTTTTGTATATTTGCAAATTTGGAATTCATTAGCCCATTTACCTTTGAACTTTCCTCTTTCGCTTCATACATTGAAAAATACGTGGTTCTGAAAATACCACGAGCTACAGACCCTTCATTGATTAAAATCGCGTCTTCTACGTTATATCCCGTATAAGCCATAATTGCTACAATTGCATTCACACCATAAGGCTGTTCTTCGTTGTTTATGTATTCCAAATATCGCGATTTAATAAGGGGAATCTGACCATAATTCAGTATCACACCCATCTTGTCAATTCGCATTTGGTAATTAGAATGATAAACAGATACTGCTTGTTTGCTTTGACCACAAGAAAAAGAATTACGCGGGAATGGATTATTCTCTGGATAAATAATTTGGTTGCCCATTACACCTAATAAAAGCGAAGGGTCTATTTCGAGATGAGTATAATATTTGGATTTTTTCAGGTCCTCTTGACTAATAGCTATTAATGCGGATTCTTCTTCAGACGTATCAATGTAATCAACCAATGATTTATTTTTTTGTAAAAAATTAAACACCGTTTCTTGTTCTTTGCCTATGCCTGTATACAATTCATCTAAATCATATATTTTATTTTTTTTTGCTGAAAACTTGTCATCTACTTTATTTTTAACACCAGATACGATTTGTTCCCATGTAATAGTTCCCTTGTTCAGAGATTCAATAATTTCTTTCCTATTAAAACTTTCTTTCCCATTTTCTATATAGTATATAGGTCTTGAAAGACGTCCTGCATCTGTGTAAACGTTAATTTCATTGTTCTCATAATCAAACCCTACACTAGAATATACTGAAATCAATCCATTCCTTCTATAAAGCTTAATAATATTGATTACTTCAATAGGGGAATCCACAATTCCTATCCAGTTCCCATTTACAAATACTTTTGTACTGTTTCCCAAGTTTTCAGGACTACATTCCAACAAAATTTTCATTGCAGTGTTTGCTCTTAACCATTTAATTATAGGATACGCCGAACTACCACTAGAAATGTATGCACATATCGATAAGTGTTTATGTAAACCAATATTTCCACCATCCGGTGTATCTAGCGGGTCTATTAGTCCCCACTGTGAGCTATTCAGGAGACGAGGACCTATTACTTTTGCACTTGCATCTAAGGGCAAGTTTATTTTGCGCAAATGTGATATAAATGTATTCCAACTTAGCCTATTTAAATCCTGTACAGTGCCAAGACGTTTCGTATGCGTTTGAGCACCCCAATTTCCTTTAAATGCCTTTTTGAATCCGGATTCAACCACCCTATCTTTGAAAAATTGCTTAAAATTCGTTTCTATCAAGCTAATAAAATTATCTTTGTATTTATCCGTCTCTTTGGGTTTATTCTTAAGTTGCCCTTTTTCTTTTCGAGTCATTACGTCTTCATCTTTATATTCACCCTTATGGTAATAATATTCTTGGTCAATCTTTTGTGTAATGTCTTTTTTCTGTATTAAATAATATTCTCTAAAAAGCTCATAAATCAATGTACCAGGGGATTCAATTCTTTTGAAACGAAAATTGTCTCGGTCTGTAGGTTTGTTTTCTTTTGTATAAACTCTCAGTAATTTATTTACCATAAATCCAACAAAATATGCCTTTTCAAGAAAATTTAATTCCCCAACATGTGGTAAAAAATAATCAGAGAGAACTTCAATCACACTAGATACTGTTCCTCTTTTCGTAAAAGTCGCAATATATTCGAGCGCGGTTTCCTGATTAAATATCTTATTCGCATCATGCACAGACGGAATGAACAAATCTACATAATTAGAGTTTTTGACAATATCTAATAAACATGTCTTAATTATGTCCAAGTCAGATACTATACCAAGTGCACGCATAAGTATAAATAGTGGGACAGGTTTCCTTACATTCGGGACAACGACTACTATTTGATTATTACTAAGTGTCGGAGATGGAGCGACTATTTTAACTGCGGTGGTTCTTACTGCCTTGGACGTATCCTCTGAAACAGACCGAATCTCTGCAGAATGGCTATATGTATCATCTGATTTATTTACCCTTATATACAACATATTGTCAGCAAATTTTTCCTGAGAGATAATCAATTTCTCTTTCCCATCAATAATAAAATAACCGCCATAATCATTTCGACACTCTCCCATGTTAAAACGGACCTCTTTTGCAAGCGATTTTAAAATACATAAATCCGATTGGAGCATGATGGGGAATCTACCGAGATAAATTTTATCCAATGTCATACTATGTTCCTTTTTCTCTTCGCCAACATAATAAACAAAATCTACGTCAACGTCGTAATGTATTGTGATGCCATAAGTCATATTTCTTAACCGTGCATCATTTGGATACATATAATGGGTATTGTTTTCATCATAAATAATGGGTTTGCCTAAATAAATTTTACTGCCATCTTTGCCACCTAAATACAATAAACACGCATTCCGTTTTCCCGCTTTATCGCTCTCGTCTTCTCTCTCAACAAATCTTATGGGATTGTTTTCTCGAAAGATTCTATTGATTCCATTATTGAAAAAATCATTATACGACTCCAAATGATGCGCGACCAAATTATTCGGGTTGTCAGTAAAATATTTATCAATTAATTTCCATGATACACTAGTTAACAATTCATTATTCATTTTATATTATAATAATCATATTTTTTTAAAATGTAATTATTATATAATATTATAAACAATTTGACAAAGTATAATAATATGTATGTAATAAAAATTTTCTGTGATTTTGCAGATAGCCATAAATGTAAATCCGTTTATGAAAAAATATGCGACATTGACCATATTAAGTATTACGGTTCTGGTAAGCAGGTTTTTATAACAGACGGTGATGATTATACACATGCCATAATTATTAACAAAGCTATGCCTGACCTAAATATACCAAAAGAAAATGTCATTGGTCTTGCATTTGAACCGTATGAATTTGTGAAAATTAGCAGACTATTTATCATTTACGCAAAAATGCATATCGGTAAATATTTCATTGGTGACAAACGAGACTTACCTGACCCATTTATTGAACATTTTGGCTATATGTGGCATACAAATCCAAAGAAATCAATTACATATAAACCTAAAATAATGTCTATTTGTGTTAGTGAAAAGGTAACTGCTCCTGGACATTTATACAGACATCAATTAATAGAAGAAATTATACGACGTCAATTACCGGTAGATATTTATGGAAGGGGTAGTTATCTGTACAAAAACTATCGTTTTACAAAAGGGGTATTTAAAGACACTGAACCTTATGAAAACTACTTATTTTCAATATGCATTGAAAATTTTCAAAATAATCACTATATTTCAGAAAAATGTATAACACCGCTTTTACATAATTGTATGCCTATATACAGTGGATGTATTAATGCCCATCAATATTTTGGGAACGACATGATATTGTTAACTAATAATATTAATCAAGATATAGATATCATTTTGTCTATATTAAATTGTCCATTTAAGTATTACAAAAAAACGTATACAAAGAAAAATAGAAAAACAGTTAATTTTATTCGAAATATTAAAAAACTATTTACACCTTTAAGTGCGTGAAATTATATTTAATAAAACATAAAAGTTACAATCCAGCTTTGTACATAACAATATTGCGTATATTTAACAAAAATGCAAATTATAAAATTTGCATATATTATATATGTCAACTCCAATAGTGCAAACTCCAAAAAAAGGCCCAGTTCGGTTTACAGAAGACGTTAACAAAAACTGGCCAGTGGACCCTAATTACGACCCGGAACATAAACCAAAAACTCGAAAATCACTCCGTTATGTTATAGCCTGCACTTCCGAACGTTCAGTACCCAGTGCTACATTTGGGAATTCACTTCGTGGAAAAGTAGCAACGGCATCTAATTTCTGGGAAGCAAAAGATAAAGCTATAAAAGCAAAGCTTCCTGGTGCTGTTGGCCTCCCAGTGTTAGGTGTTTTAAATAATGATGATGCTATCGTTGTAGTATTTGGTTCATCACCCATCGGACCTCGAAATCCTGTAGGCAAATTCGACCCTACAGGCAAATTCGGTGGGAAACATAGAAAAACTAGACGAGGAAGAAAGACACGTAAAAATAAATCGCGAAAGTCAAAAAGAAGAAAATAGGCTAGTTAATAGCAGACAACAAATCACAAAAGAGCTGTTTTTAGTTCCATGGCCAACTTTAAATGGAATTTCAAATCTTTTTTCTCCCAGTTTCCTCCTGAGCGATAATGTAGGAATTTATTATCATACAGCTCACAATAAAACTTACCATTGCTGTTTCTCGAATCTCCAATTAAAAAGTCAATTAACTTCTTATTTTTAGTTTTAACGTTTTCGGGAATGCTATTCATAGTCCACCCTAATTTCGGCAAATAGGTAAGAAACCGAACACCATTATTTGTGAACGTTTTATTGCTGCTCGTTTTCAGTTCGTTTGTATTGGGAAATTCGGATACTTTTGTATGTAACCATTTGTACATCATGCCACCTGTATCCGTTGTTGGTGTGCAATGCCAATTCATTTGTGTCATGTCTAGGCGACGCGTGTTAAAATAATATAATCCGTTCCAAATATAATATATATCACTGGTATCAATGTTTTTTCGATTTTGCAAGATTACAGAGCAATCGTATTTGTTATATTCTTCCACATCAAAATCATCAATTAAAAACATGTCGCTATCCAATAATAAATAACAATCTGGATTGACTCGTTGATAATCAGCAATAACATTCATGGATTCGGCGGTTCTAAAGCTAGGCTCTTGACATAATCGGTTTGATTTTAATTTATGATGATTATTCGGTATATTAATGCATTGAATCTGTAAATCGCGACAAACTTGTTCAATTGCTGTTTTTATCGTGCAATCACCGCTATTTGTAAAATCTGCAAAGCCTTTTGCATCATTAAACACAATAAATTCATATTCGCATTTCATGTATTTTTTTAATGTATGATATTGAATTTCTATAAAAATGGGATTGTTCACTACAGCTGTAATTACTTTCATTTGTAATGAATTATAAACATTCATTATAAATTTTTATACGTTGCTAAACACATTATACATTTCTTTTGGTTTTAGTTTTATCGGTTTTGTCGGGTTTATCGGTATCCTTATCCGTGGTATCTTTATCCGTTGTAGCCTTATCCGATGTAACCTTATCCGTCGTTGTATCTGGTTTTTTGGTTTTATTTTTTTTTGTTAATGAAAATTTTGATACAGTTTTTGTAATTGAAAAATCTGTCCAAGGTTGCGACATTCTATCTTTTATATATGGTTCAAATTTTTGCCACTGCCTATGTTTCTTAAAAAAAACATCTTTTTTAAAGGCTATTCCGCATGAATTTCCAAACCGCGACGCAAATGACATTTTTTTTGCCATATTAGTATCGCATACAATGCCATCCAGTGCGCCATGTAATGCAAACGGTTTTGGCCGTCCTGCTTCCGACATGTATTCACGTGCATCTAAATCATAATGTGAGCAAACTGTTCTAGAACAAGGGTTGTTCTCTTTTAATAAATATACATCATAATGGTCTGCAATAATTTTTTTAGCAATTTCAATATTTAGTTTCCCTTTGTGCTCGTCCATTAAATCTCCCAGGCGTACCTGTCTGGCCCCTTGATGCCTTCTGACGTCATAAAACCCAGAGTTTTGTACTTCAAGATTTCGTATTCGTTCGTCATACGGCGCATTAAATCCAATGAAAAAACCATTTTTGGTTCTCTCTACATTATGATATTTTAATCCTAATTCTATTCTTAAGATTTCGTTCGAGTTTGTATCTCCAAATAGCCACGAATTCGCATAATCGCCCGAATTCTCATGCAATAATATTTCAACATACTCATCTAATGTATTTCCATATTGCATTGCTTTTCGAATTCTATATCCAATCGGAAATTTTTTGGCATATGGTATAAATCCTCCAATAGTCGTTTCAGTCCCAATAATTCCTTTAGATGTAACAAAAAAATCTGTCCCACTCCAAATCCAACACGGAGACGTTTGCATTATCATTCGATGACCTTCTGATGGAGCAATATCCAATATAACACAAGCGTATTGACCGTCAATGAAATCACAGAACGAATTGTGTGCGACTACTATTTTCCCGTCTTCCGTCCAGTCTCCAACGGCCATAAAAGCACTGCATTTATCTTTTCCACCACCTTCTTTGCCTACACGCGATTCTGATTTTGTTGAGTACCAGTATGGTATGGAACAATAAAAATTCCAAGCAATTATTTCATTAATAGTGGTTTTACAGCCATTCGCATTACAACCTTTGGCAATTCCTTCCATTTCTTCATACATCTCTTTAAATTCGTCCTGCGTCATTTCCTTAAAATCTTTGTTGATTTCGCTAATTAGATATTCCCATGTTACACCATACGCTTCCATTATTGCAAATTTTAACATGATTTGTATTTCTTTGAACATGTCTGCACATAAATAACCATAAGCGTAACCTCTCTCTTTGGGTTTTCCTTTCACAGATATATATTTCCACCCATTTTTGTCATATGATAATCCATTGTTTACTTTCATTTTGTATTTATTATATAATAAATATATAATAAATATTTTTTATTTCCATTCAACCATCTTACTTATTTAATAAGATTAACCCCATTATAACAAACAACAGAATAAAGGGAAATAATACTAAAAGCCATGAAATACCGGTATAACCATCTTTGCATATCAAGTTGAGAATCCATGTCCAAAACATAATATAAATTAATTTTACCGTAAAAATAAGTATAGTACTTGGTACCTTACATGAAAAATCACCCAATAAATACGTGTCCGTATTTCCTAAATTCTGGAATAACGCCACAAAAAACGCAATCATTGAAATCATAAAATATAACATTGAAGGTGCACAAAGGTCTTTTAACTTTTTTGGAAAAGACATTGTTATAAATTATAACCAGAAAAAATTTTTTTGGTTGATTAACTTGGAGGCTGAACTGCTTTATGTGTCATTTGGTCTTTCCACGGTAATGGATTCACCGGACTAGCAAACCCTCTTATAGCATTGTATGAACTGCCTAATCCATATTGAAATTGTCTTCCTACATTTAAAAAGTCTTGACCTAACAGGTTAGTCATTGTTCCCCCGCCTCTTTTTTTTGTCCTAGTTTTCCTGCTTTTCCTACGCTTACCTCCTCCCAAATATGGTTTAGCCGCGGGAGCGTCAACAACTCCGTCTAAGAATGGAGCAGCCGGTCCTAAATCTACCATTTGTCTCGAAACGTCGGTAGGTGCATATGTATTGTATCCTAAATGGGCTCTGTTCATACTTACACCATCTACACCAGGCCATCCTGTAACAGAAGGTGTCCATGCGTTTCCAAGTAATCCATCTGGATAAGGCAGACCTCCATTTGAACCACCTTTCATACCTTTACAGTTACTACATTTGCATCCCATTCTATGTGAAGAACCACCCGTCATATTGTCTGTGCAACCGCCACTCGATGAGCACGAGTAACTTAGCGCACCCGATGACCCACCGCGCATGTGTCCTGTACATTTGCTACATGTGCAACCGTGTCCATGCTTAGAGGCACATTTGCTACATGTGCAACCGTGTCCATGCTTAGAGGCACATTTGCTACATGTGCAACCTCTTCTATGTCTTCCTCCGGATTGAATTCCACCGGATTGCATTCCACACCCACATCCACCGTTTTGAGAATTTGAATTTAAAAAATTAAATCCAGATGCATCTGGTCCGGTCGAAGGGTAAGCTCTACTGATGTCTGTGCCATTTGGCGAATATGCTAAATTACTATTAGGAACTGTTTGAACATTAGATGAAGGATATGCTAAATTTATGTCGGCTGAACCACCTAAATATTTTTTATTTCTACGCGTATTTTTTGAGCATCCTTTCATTTTATAAACCTTTTGTTTTGACCTTTTTGTACGGTTTGCCATTATATACTATATTAAGAAATTTATTCAATATCCACATGAGTTAGAAAATGTCTACGGCAACACATTTTTTTCATATTTAATTCATCTAAAACCTCGCCTTCAGGCGTTTTTTCATGAAATTCTTTTGTCAGATAAACCACCTTGTCAATGTCTACAAAAGTATCAGTTCCGCGTTTCGCTAATTTCTTCTTGCGAACTTCTTCAACATAAAATCTATATTTGTCAGCAATTACCATACCACAAGTAAAACATTTAATTGGGATTATCATATCTATATACTTAATATTATATTATTCTTATATAATTTTTTATCTAATTCAATTTTTTATAATATTAAATTTTGATTTCAATTTTGTTTTGGTTCAAGGACATTTACTACCGTAACATTTATTTTGATAATAATAATAATCCAGATTTTTAGTTTTCCCTTTATCATCAGAATTAAACGTCGGACCACCAGAACCACCCACCACACACTTCTGGTCACTCGTCAAAACGCAGCAACTCGTTAAACCACAGTTACTGTTAGTTAGCTGATTACATTTTTGATTTAATGAATTGCTAGATGAACTATTTGATTTACAAAAAGCATCTGCTTTATTGGTTGATAAAGAATCGTCAAGACCTTCCTTAATTGGGTTATTCAAACGTATACCTTTGTAAAAAATAATTCTTCCTAATATAATACATGCTATAAAAATTATCGTATGTAAAATCCATTTTTTGGATGTAGAGCCCATCTAATATAAGAAAAGGTAAAATTTTTTGTTTTATCGTCGTATTGTTCGTCTCTTTGTCTTCTTATTCCTTTTTCTATTTACCCTTCGGGTTCTCGTTCTACCTCCTCTGCTCATTATAGGACTATAAATTGGAATAACCATTTGATTAAAATCCTGCATACCTCCTTTACGCATTTTACGAGATTTCATAATATTATATATAATACTGTCATATTTTATTCAATTTCATGTATTTTATATCCATTTGTTGTTTTAACTTTTTTTGCAGATTTTACGCCTTTTTTATGAAACTCGTTATGACAATCTTCGCACAAAGTAAGCAAATTTGCTAAATTGTTTTTATGAAATACAAACTCGTCCGAATCTATAACACCGTTTTTATTTGCACTTTGTTGATGTTGCAGATGATGCACCTCTGTACCAAGATTTTTTTCACACTTTTCACAAACATTCATTATTTTTTTAGAGTTGAAATGAGAGGTCTTGAGAGAAAGCATACTATTCGTTTCTGGATTATATTTCATACGAATCTCATATGCAACACGCAAAAAATCATCCGGTAAACTCAATGACTTACATACTTCCAATCCATACATACTATTACCCGCGCCATCTTTTAATCTCCTATCATACACAAGAATATCTCTTTCTTTATCATAAATTACCTCCATATGTTTCAATACTACACTGGTTAGGGCACATATTTCCTCGTAATTGGTGATTTCATGCAAATGTGTAGCAAATATAAAACTACTTTTACATTCATAAAGTTTCAGGATTCCAGCTACAAAAATACTAATCGCGGACGTGTTTTCCGTACCAGAGCATAATTCGTCCCCCAATATTAAGCTATTTTTATCAGCCAACCGCAAAATGGTTCTTAGTTCAGACATTTCAACCGCAAAGCTTGATAACCCTTTGAAAATATTGTCGTTCCCTAATATGCGGGAAAATATATAGTTATAAGGTTTATAGGTGAATTCAGAACAAGGGACAAAGAGCCCTGATTGGGCCATTATGAGAGAAATTCCTAGAGCACGAATTAAACTAGTTTTGCCCACTGCATTTGTTCCATACAACAATATACCATCTACGTTTCCGTCGCCCAGTTTAACGTCGTTTGTTACATACAGTTCATTGGTCTGCAAATGTTCTATCAAACAATGACGCAACTTTTTCGCATTGACGAATGACTTGTCCGCTTCTACCATGGTTGGTTTGCAATAATTATACTTCTTCGCGATATTTGCTTTTGTAAATACAACGTCGATTAATGTGGTAAACTGAATAATGCTTTCTAATTTGCTTTGAAAAGACTCGAATTTTTCTACAAATCTGTTGAATACTAACGTGATTACGTCTTTTAATGAAACCTTTATGGTCGAAATATTTTTACATATTAGCTTTATTTCAGCATCTATAATGCTGTTGTTTGAAGCTGTTTGATTTTTATATTCAAAATGGTTTTTTGAAATCTCGTATTGAAACAGTTTTAATCCATTATGTTCATAATTTAAAACTATCGTTTGTTTAGACGCAGGCAATGCATTTTCAAGCAATTTGCATCTCCTATCTGTACAAATTAACGTGAAATTATTTTTCTCTGTTTCATGAATCTTTACAAAATCCGTTGTTTTCCCCTTGTCGTGAATAATACTGTTTAAATAAGTCCTAATGGCTTCCAATTTGCCTTCCGATTCACTTAATGTCTGTATTTTTGAATCGAGGTCCTTATCAACACCTTCCCTAATAAAATTGGATTCAAAATTGTGTATATTATCTATATCCTTTGCAAATTCAACGTCTATGTTATCAGTTATGAATGAAATAATACTTTCACAATAAGATAATATATTAATTACATTTTTATCGAATTTAACCAAATAATTACGAATTTTATCGTCTTCAAATACCTTACTGTAAACACTTTTAATGGTTAACATATTTATGTACAAACTATAAAACGCCTTGGGACTAATTTTTTTCAAAAAAACTTGCCTTTCCCATCTAGAAATGTCTTTAATGGAGGATATATTTGTTTTTAAGAATGAATTATACTCATCTGGAAAGGTTAAAAAATGCTCTATAATATTGTATTCACTCTGCAAATATTCTTTATTTGTAGTTGGATTTACGAAATTGTATGCAAATTTGCGTTTTCCCATTGGCGTCAAACATTCATTCAGCATTTTTAAAACGGACGAGTATTTCCCAGTATAAGCGTGGTCGTCTATTATATTTAACTGTTTCAATGTATGGTTTGCTAAGATAAGCCTATCGGAACAATTTTCAAATGTGGGCTCCGAAATTCGCTTGACCAACTGTGGGTTATGTTGATAAACAAAATCTAAAAGGAAACAAAATGCTTGTGCGGCAATGTTATTCTCGTAAAAATTTTGGACAAATGTATCATAATCCGCCATGTCATAAAATTTTTGCAGGATTTCTTTTTGATAGGTTTGTTTTTCGCAATTTTTTGCCCGGCTATAAAATTGGCCTTGCTTTTGCTTTTGACTAGTATTTTCAAGATTGATTTTATGAATAGAACTGGTGGCAACATTTGCAAAATTGATAACATCATCCACTTCGTTTGTTGGTAAATTGGAAATAAAAATTACCTCGCTAGGGTTATAAATAGAAATAAACCGTTCAAGTTCATCGTATGTAGTAGGGTTTCTAAAGTATGCTTCTTTGAACTGAAAAATGCTGGTTTTTCCAGTATATACATCTATATTTGCTATGCCAACTAATACGTACTTGCCCTTCAACAGCACTTTATTCTCGATTAAATCAATCCATACACATGTTAAATTATTTGTTAGTTTTGCAGGGTCATTTGCAAAATATGTTCCTGGGCTATAAATTCCTGCACAGCTACGTGTAGTATTTTTTGCTGCTTGGTCTTGAGTATATACTACTACTGTAAACCCTGATTCCTGCATTTTTCTGATGTATTTTTCAATCATAATGTCCTTAAACCCTGCCATTAAAACGACATCTTTACCAACACAGCAATTTTTATCGACCATATTTAGTTCGCATATTAGAGAGAAATCTGTAATTCTACTTCCGACAATAGCATTTGTAAAGCTATCACGTGTCGCATATACTTCAAAAAATGAACCAACTTGCATTAATAATAGTGTATTTTCTCCATAATCGGTTTGGTATTTTTTTGTTAATTCAAAATATTCTTTGACAAGTGCCATTAATGTATATATTATGATTTCTTTAATCTTTAATTAAATATGTTTATTGCTTATCAATGACAACCTCTTTGGCTATTTTTTTGATTATTTTATTTTCCGTTTCGTCATGATTATCACCAAAACCGCCCATGGATTCAATAATAATTTTATTATATTGGTCTGATTTGTTTGAATTGCTATGAATACAATCAGGATATTTGGACTTAAATTCTGGCAACATTTTACTATTTTTATGCGCAATGTGTTTTATTACCTTTCGCATTTTGTTCTTTTCTTCATTTTCTTTTTCCCATTTATCTTCGTCTTTTATGTACATTACTTCTCTCTTTGAATCACTACAATGAACAGGTCGTTTGTTCACATCTAATGCCTGCAAATTTTTAACAATTATATTTGCAATACCATCTACAAAGCCAAGTTTGCCAACATTTTCCAAGTCAGACAGTTGTATTTTTAGTGAATCTACAAAATCCATTATATTCATTGCATCTTTACATGTTTCATTTAAAAAGAACTGTAAATTGAACGTTTTATTATTTGAATTTGTATTATGTGTTCCATTTTTAATAACTTCCATCATCGCATTTTGTGTGGATGCATGTTGTTCCATCATCATATGCTTCAATTCTGCGTTTTCTTTAATTAAAAGCAGTATGAGGTCATTATCTTGGTCTTTTTTCGGTGCACTTAGGGTTTCATCAACCTCCTTATCTGTTGTCATTGCACATTTCTTATTATGTCTCCATAATCCTGCTCTATCGTTAAATTGTTTTTTACAATGCCTACATGAATGCTCTTTAGAGCAAATGTTTGGAACTTTTTGGAACTTTTGGAACTTTTCGTTGTCATTTGTTGTCAAAAGCGTTGTTCTCGCATGTTTAGCTGTCATTGTGTGCCTAGAGAATTGGCTATACCGTGACGTTAAATAGTCACATTTTTCACAAAAAAAATGTGGGAACTTTTTGGAACTTTTTCCGTTGTCATTTGTTGTCATAAATTAACAACGGAAAAAGTTCCTAAATACTTTCTGTCAAAATGCTTAATTTTTGAAAAAATTGTATCGTCACAATTTTATTTTTTGTAAAAAGTTGCAAGACCGTAAAAAATTTTATGGTCTCACCAAAATTGTTAAAAAACACAAATTTATTTTTCCCAAAAGTATTTTAGGTTTTCATTTTTGGACATTTATAAATGTCCAAATTTCAAATATGGAAATAAATCTTGGAATTTTCCAAAATTTTGCAGTTTTATATAATAAATTATCAAAGTAACTTAAAGAATTAACTTTGTCAATTTAGTATTGTTTCTTTAAGTAGCATTTTAAATATGTTATTAATAGTAACCTCTTTTTGTTATTATTAATTTATTTTTTTACTAATATAAATTGGTCTCTTGCCCCGTCTGTGTATTTCCCATTATCATTTTTTAATAAAATATAATCTTCTTTTAATAAATCCACTATTTTTTTTTCTGTAATTTGAGACCAATCATAAGTCATCGAAGGATATACTGGATGATTTGGTCCGCAACCACATGCACCTGTTTTACCTAGTAATCTACAATCGTCAATAATAATAATATCATTATATTTTCTATTTTTTAATATTTCTAATTCAAATAACAATGGAGTTTCTTCATCGCCAAATGCGGTAGTTCCTCCTGAAAAATGCGCGTCTAAATATATGGTAACAGGTTCATTAATAGTATTTAATAAACCAGGCAATACTTTTTTTGAATCACCTCGATGCATAATGACATTAGTATTATTTTTAAATTGTTTTACATTGTGATTATACCAATGTTCTGACAATTCAATAGAATGAACGTTGTTATAATTGTTCAGCACACATTTTATTCCTTCTCCTAAATAAGCACCTGTTTCAATATAATGATTTGTCTTAACAGTTTTAGTTAAATCAAAAAAATAAGGTGTTAGATTTGGCATATATATTCATATTATTTTTATTTCTGGAAAAGGAACTATTATTCTCATCCCATTACTTCTATATTTTTTTAAATTATTAACAATAACATTTGTAAAGTTCCAAGATAATATAATAATATAATCTATTTGTTCAGTATCTAATATAGTCAAGGGTTTGATTGGTATATGTAATCCAGGAGTATACATATTATGTTTATATACACTATCGTCTATGATAAAATCTAAAATTTCGGCGTTTAAATTGTATTGATAAAGAAATGTTGTTGATTTTGCCGATGCTCCATAACCTGCTATTTTTTTCCCCCAAAATTTTAAACTACTGAACAAATAATGTAAATCTTGTTTACATAGATTTATTTCGTTTTGCCAAGCAATTAAATTTGTCGTGTTAAATAAATCTAACTCATTTTCTTTTTTGATAGAATTGTCCACATTATCGCTAATAAGATGAGACATGTTCTTAGTGAAGAAGAATTGAATGGAACCACCTTGTATATCATTCTCATGAACATCATATAATAACAAATTGTGATTTAAAGCAAATTGTTGTAATGCGGTACATGTATGATAATCTATGTGTTCGTGATAAATAGTATCAAATAGTTTATTTTTAAATACTTCATAAAAGTAGCCTACTTCCATTATAAATATTCCGTCACTGTCTAATATATCATAAATAGTTAAAAACACGTCTTGAATATTTTCTATATGTGCGCAACAATGAAAAGCATAAATAAGCTTAAACGATTCATATTTTTGTTTTAATATATTTTTTATTTTAGAATTAAAAAAATCACATATAATTGGAAGATTGTGTCGTTCGTGTATATTGCTTGCAGGATCTATTCCTACAACGTTTGTAAATCCGTTGTCTAATAAATGTTTTATACATGTTCCATCATTCGCACCAATTTCCAATATATTGGACGTTTTTGAAATATTAGTTCGTTCTATAAATTTATTAACGCTATTTATTAAATGATTTTCCATTATTTTTGAGGCGTTCGATACATAAATGTAATTTGAATATTGATACGATGGATTTACAATTTGTATTAATTGAATATGTTTACAATCTTTGCACATTGATATATGAAGAGGTATTACATCTTGCTTTTTTGGTTCACTAACAAAATGATTCGCGGGAGGTGTAGATGCTAATTTTAAAAATATATACAAGTTTATACTATTGCACAATCGACAATTTGTTCTATCAGACCACGTATCATTAACTTTAATTTTGTTGTTACTAATAAATACATTCAAATATTCATTTAATGCAATTTGCCATGAACGCATTTTGTTAAATGGGTGCATTGTTTCTAATACTTCACTATTGCTCCTGTTAGGACCTGCGTTTGGTACATTTTCTTTTTTAACGTTCGTAATTAAATTTTTATCTTTATTTAATAATGTTGCTAGTTCATTTGCAATATCATATCCTGTAGCTTTACCGTCATTCACAACATGATGTATCCCGTATAATGAATGTAATATTAAATATTGCATTTTTTCAATAAGGTCTACAATGTATGTAGGCGACCCGTAAAAATCATCGGACGCCATAATTTTATCATTCACAATAAACTTATTTATGCATGTTTCAACAAAATTATTATGAACACTTTTGTTTCCACCAAACAACCAACCTGTACGAATTATTATACTTTGTTTATAAAGGGCTGCGACTCGTTCGGATGATAATTTTGTGTGACCGTATACACAGTTTGGACAAGTTTTAAATTGTTCATCAAATGTCATATTTTTGTTTAGTGATGAAAAAACCGCTCCGGTCGACATTAAAATAAATGGTATGTCGTAACTCATAGCAACGTTTAACATATTAATTGTTCCGTTAATATTAACATATATTGAGTTTGTGTTGTTTTCTTCAGATTCTCTCAAATTTAATGCGACTAAATGAATTATACATGATATTTTGTTCTTTATTGTACTTATATACATTTTTATAGACTCGCAATTTGTTACATCCATTTCTCTAGAAGACGGCTTATACCCAAAATTTATATGTTTACCAACCATACCATTACCACCGGTTATAAGGGAATGTTTTAATATATACGTGCACTCGTTCATCATCATACATTATACATATAATATATAATGTACATAAATTTATATTATATTATGTATACCAACTTTGACATAAATTGTTCTAAAATAAGATAATTCAAAGTTGTTTTTAGGTATTGAGTATATTATTAATAATATTAAATTTATTAAATAAATTTCTTGTTCCGCAAAAATGTATTATTTTTGCATCTTTGATGTTTAAATTATTCCAATTGTCTGAATCGGCGATATTTTCCGAAACAAATTGATACGCATATGCTGGTTTTAAAACGTCAACTATATCGATGCCTTGTTCCCACAACATTTTATTCCAAATAATTTGTTCATAATTCCATGCATATCCATAAACGGTACCGTCTTCATATGATGGCCATTTATTTTCCATATTTAATGCTACATCCCATAATTTCTCATCCATTGAAAAAGGATAAAATTTAACATCCGCATTAAAATAATTGTTAAACCCAAACCCAGATTTTGGGTCGGTATAATTAAACATCATAAATTTATTAAATTTATCAGTGAATTTACATGATTTTAAAAACATAACGTCTGGGCCTGTGTACAAGATATTACATGGATAATTATTCTTCCATAATTTATACAAACTGAGTAAATTTTGTCTAAAAACGTCTTGAATATGATTTACATCACCCGTTAATATTATTCTTTCATAGTTTTCTTCATCAATATTTTTTTTTGCGGTCGTAGAACTCATATTTAATAGTTTATCGTATTCCGTAAAAATATTATTATTACCCTTTTTATGAAATGTCTTTGAATGAACTCCTGAGTTTCCAATTATATTATACAATCCAGTAACATGAAAAAATTTCATTTCGCTAACTGGTCGGAATATATTTTTCTTGTAAAACTCATCAATATTCAACCCTGATTTATCAAACTCATTTTTATAATAAGTTGATTTGGCATATTCAGATTGATATTTTATGTAATACCCTAATTCATTTGACAAATTTCCTATTGACCAACGTGTGCTTCCATTTATGTTTCTAACGGAATACATAATATACGGGAATTCTTTTACGAGTTCTAATACATTGGTTTGTGCCAAATGAAATTTTATTAATTGTTCTAAATTCCAATCTTTTTTATGTTTCATTTTCATAAAATAACGATTTGACTTAAGAACCAAATTATTTAATATATTCAAATAGGGTTCAATATTATTTTTTGATAAAACTACGTGTCTATCTGTATATCCTCCATAATGTTCGCAATCTGGAATCCATATATATTTTTCATTCATAAGTCCAACTTTTGGATGTGGTAATTGATATATAAAATCACTTCTTGTAATAATAAATCTGTCATATTTGTTTATTAAATCATTATCAATAAGATTTTTCAATAAAAACCATCTAAAAAAAATTAATATACCAGCTGAACCGGGATGTTGGTTATCATTGTCTTTAATACCTCCTAAAAACTGGTCCTTAATTTTTAAAAATTCACGCCAATATAAAGGTTTTTTATACGTAATTACATTTTTTTGACTTATTAAATTATTATTTTCACTTTTTACAATTCCATAAACTTGATTTTTCCATAAATTGTATGGTAAATCTTTTGTATGTAGTATAATTTCATCATCGTCAAAATCGTCAAAATTAGTTATATTTTCCATTTTTCCGTAATATTTAATGTTTTTAGTATACTGTTGTGGTTTTTGAATTTTCCCGTGTAACGCATTAACATTTTGCAGACGTTCATATTTTGGTTTGTTTTGCGATAATATATTGTATGCATATTCAAACGCATCTCCAAAATCTTCTGGTTCATTATAAACAAAATTGTATTTTGATAACTTATAAAACGGATTCTCGTAATCATAATCAGACTTAACTCCGATGCATAAACATAAATCTGCATTTAATTCGTCAATAACGTTCTTTTTGAACATATTGAAAGTTAATTCGTGCGCTCTTGTTTCACATAAAATGATAACAAGTGTTTTTGGCATGATATATTAAATATATATATTAAATATATATATTTTATTATAAACAACTGTACTGCCAATGGTTTAATATCTTTAATAATTTCGCAACATTGCCTGATAAAATATCAAGCATCACATTTTCATACATGTTCTTTAAGTACCCCTTTGATTAAAATATATATAATTTCTTGCCTTCATGCTTTGGCACTTCAACGGAAACAAATTCAACATCGCCACCTTCCACCATGTGATTCATTATTAGTTTTTTTAAATATCCATATATAGATTCTGGTAAAATGGGAAATCTGTACCAGAACGTTTTCAAAATGACAAGTAAAATTGAAATATGAAATGGCAATATAGTTTTTGCATTATGTTCAAGCAGTACATCCTTTTTATTTTTTTCATTATATATAGATATTTCAGTTAAAAAGTTGTTTTCTTTATCTACATATTTCACCTTAAATCCATGTACCATTACATTTGCTTTATGCAATCTATATACAACCTTTTTAAACTCATATTTTGGGACTCCTAAAAAGCTTTGTAGTTTTGAAATTGTACTCGATTCGTTGTCAGTAAATATATCTGCATCAATATCGCTTGCCATTGGGAAAAAATCTAATCTTTGAATACTTCCGTAATAATATATTTTTGTATCTAAGTAATCACCTAATTTTTTAAAAAAGTTTTTAGCATACTTTGGCATTTCATTTTTGGTCGTTTCCATTATTTAATTTAATATGATATAATAAATTAAATGAAAAAATAAATTACATAATTCATATTACATATTTTTGTCTTCTTTCATAAAATTATACAACAATGTATCTTGGTTATTATTAGTAATTTCTCCAGCTAACATGGCAGATTCAAAAATCTTTCTAACTACGTCATTAGGGGCATTGCTGCCAATTTTTATCAAGTTATGTTCTCTCAAATATTTTTTAACATCATTAATATTTTTTTTCTTTAAATCTCTATACGCACCTAAAATTTTCTTTCTTGTTCCACGGTCTTTTAATAAAACCGATACAATTCTTTTTATTTTTGACTTTCCTACTGTATATTTTCTGTGTATCGTTTTTTTAATTATTTTTTTTGTGGGAACGGTCTTAATTGGAGAAGTTGTTATTGTCGGGCGACTATTAGTTACAGGGATAGCTATTATTGGCTTAACAATCATCGGTTTATTCATCCATATATCATCATCATCAGGTTTGTCAACTGGTGTAACAAGCGTCTGTTTACTACGTAATTTTTCTTTTAATACATTCAATCTGTTTTCTCTCTCATACGTCATGGAATCTTTTGGTTGAATAATAGATACTGAAGGTCCATTAGTCAAGTCCGGCAAATTTTTTTGAGTTTTATTCCAAATTCTATAAGTAGGTTTATTTCCATTTTTTAATACACCGTAGGGAACATCAGTTGAAATAATTTGTGGTTTATTAACTTGTACGGGAGGTGATTCGACGATTTTAAATTGTTCAGTATTTACGGTTATTAATGTCTCTTTAAGCTCATCTGGTAAATCAACATTTACATACGGATTGCCCATCGAGTGATAATTTTTAACTGTTTTCCTTTCCAAATCTTCTCTCTTTTTTTGATTTATAATAGCATTTTTAGACTTGTCTTCATCTATTTTTTTCTGCTTTGAAAGAGTTTGTAAATAATTTAACGAATCATTAAATTCGTCATTATACAATGAATCAACCAAATGGGGTTTTGATTCAGTAGTAGAAGTATTAACGTTTATGGTTTTATCTGTTGGTTTTTTGTCTAGGCCTTCCGTTTCGCGCTTCTTATGCTCCTTTATTCTTTTCAAAAGCTTATTTTTAAGAATATTAGGAGATATAATAGGAAGTTTTTTAGGCTTTGTCCCTTTATCTCTTTTTTTTTTGGTTTTGGATAAACTAAATAATGAGGGATTTATATCTATTGTTTTATTCATTTATAATTTACTAATAATTATAAATGAAAACTATTACTAATAGTTGTCGCATTTAACTATATATAGAACTATGTAACTGTTTTTTAAAATGTTCCGCTTCCTTTTTATTTTTAATATCGTCATTGGATAAATACATCTCAAATCCTTTGTCTAAATCAGCCAACGTTATTTTTTTCTTTTCATCGTCGCCTTTGCAAAATACTCGCTTACTGTGGGCAATTTTTGTTTTTGCTAAAAGTGTCTCCATATCTCTTCCAAAAAACGCAAAACAATCAAAATTTTTTTTGAACCATTGTACTTTTATATTTGAATTTTCGTGAATAGACCACCCAATGTCTTTTACTTTTTTCAAAAAAATTTTATACAAATCTTCAGCGTCATAATCGTCGGTTTTAAATCGCCAGACAAACCTCGAGTCCAATCCTTGATTATAATTAAAAAAACAATCTTTTAATTCTTTTTCATATCCTGCAATAATAACCATCAAATTTGCCTTGTTATCACTTAATGATTCGCATAATGTATCAATACACTCTTTTGAAAAGCTGTCCCGTTTTTCCGAATTTCCCAACGCATACGCTTCATCTATGAACAAAACCCCGCCAAGTGCTTCCTTGACGGCATCGCGTGTTTTTAGAGCAGTCTGCCCTAAATATCCTGCTATCAAATCACTTCGTGTCACCTTTTTAAACGTACCCTTGTCTAATATACCTATTTTACTATAAATACTACCCATCAGCTTAGCAACTTCAGTCTTACCCGTTCCTGGAGGGCCGTAAATAACAGTATGCATAAAATCACCAGAAGCATCTTTGTTTACATGTAAATTCTGAATAAAAAACAAAATCTGGTCAACTATGTTACTTTTCAACGTTTTCATCCCAATCATATTGTTTAAAGCTGACAATGGCTCTTTAATTTTATGTAACGCGGGCACATTAATATTATATTGTATAGCAGGGTCATCTTTATATGTATCGATTAGTTTTAAAATATCGTCTATATTATTTACTTCTGCAACAATATTTATATTTTCTCTGATTTCTATTTTGGGTTCAGTTACCGTTGGCGAAGTATTCACCTGTTTATATTTTTTGATTGAACAATTGTCACCGCAATTAGACTTGGTTATACTACCACGACAAATATTTGGATTTCTGCGCTCATTACGTAACATTGCATCATCTTCTAGGCGACGTCCTGTTGATTTTGAAGAACCACCTCCGTCATTGTTATAGGTTGAATTGATTTTTTGTAAAAATAAATCTATTATTTTTTTGTATTCATCATGATTAGTAGTATCTAATGGTGTTAAAGATGATGGCGTTGAATGCGTAGCAGGCGTATCTCGTAAATTTTTGTCTAACGAAATTAAAAATTTATTATAATTATCTATCTTCGTTGGTTCGCTATTTTGTTTTTTAGTATAACTCATGATTGATATATTATATTAAATAATAATCATTTATATTTGTTTGTTTACGTAATAATAAAGTGTAATAATGTAAAATGACTTTACTTTTGTACATGTATATTAAAACAATTTAAAAACAAATTGAATTATAAAATAACCGTATTCATGATGTCAACCAAATACACAGTTCAAAAAGACAAGATGAATTCTGATAATTTAAAAGCTAATGCCGAAGTATTCGATATTGAAATGGACCAATATATCGAAACTCCATGGAACATTATTGAATCCTATTTTAAAGGTCAGCACCTAGAAAGATTGGTAAGACATCAACTGGAGTCGTATAATAATTTTGTAGGATACCAAATTACTAAAACGATTGAAATGTTTAATCCAGTGCATATCGCATCAGACCAAGATTACGACCCAATTTCTAAAAAACATTCGCTGGAAGTACTCATTACATTTGAAAATTTCCACATTTACCGACCTCAAATACATGAGAACAATGGTGCGATTAAACTGATGTTTCCTCAGGAAGCCCGTCTGAGAAATTTCACGTATGCGTCGGCCATGACCGTCGACATTAATATTAAATATATCGTGCGAAATGGTCCGAATTTAGATACCATGCAGACATTTTATAAAACGCTTCCGAAAATCCATATTGGAAAGCTTCCCATCATGTTAAAATCGAATATTTGTGTGCTAAACCAATACAAGCATTTTGATAACGCGCAAACAGGCGAGTGCAAATTTGATGCAGGTGGGTATTTTATTATTAACGGTTCTGAAAAAACGGTGCTTGGACAAGAGCGCGCCGCAGAAAATCGCGTATATTGTTTTAACGTTTCCAAAAATAATACAAAATATACATGGATGGCAGAAGTCAAATCAGTTCCCGATTTCAAGTGCATTTCTCCGAAACAAATAAACATGATGCTGAGCTCGAAAAACAATGGATTCGGAAACCCGATAAGCTTGCAAATACCTCGTATTAAACAACCAATTCCATTGGTTATCGTTTTCAGAGCATTGGGCGTGATATCAGATAAAGAAATATGTGATAAAATTGTGTTGAACATTGGACATGCAAATAATGGTCAGTTGATTGATGCATTACAAGCCTCGATTATTGAAGCGAACGGGCATCTAACCCAGGAATTATGTATCAAATACATTACTAGTTTTGCTATGTATACGCCAATTAATGTTGATAAAGAAACTGGCGCACGGAAAAAGCATGATTTCACCATGGATATTTTGAACAATGACTTGTTTCCGCACTGTCAAAATGCAAGCCAAAAAATATACTTTCTCGGTTACATGACGAAACAGCTATTGAATGCTTCTTTTGAACTCAGAAAGGCAGACGACCGTGACTCTTACGTCAACAAGAGAGTGGATTTGACTGGCTCACTCCTGAATAATTTGTTTAGAAACTATTTTAACAAATTGGTAAAGGATATGGAAAAACAAATCCTGAGAGAAATAAATACTGGCTCATGGAAGTCAACAGATGACTACGAAAATATCATCAACCCTACAAATATTTACAAAATAATTAAATCTAATACGATTGAAAATGGATTGAAGCGCGCACTAGGAACGGGAGATTTTGGCATTAAGCATACAAACTCAAACAAAGTAGGTGTTGCACAGGTATTGAATAGATTGACTTATGTTTCCAGTCTAAGTCATGCGCGAAGAATTTCCACACCAACCGATAAAAGCGGCAAATTGATTCCTCCTCGTAAGTTACACAACACTTCTTGGGGATTTCTATGCCCAGCTGAAACGCCAGAAGGTCAATCGGTTGGTATTGTAAAAAATCTCAGTTACATGACCCATATAACTATTTATTCGGATACATTGCCACTGTACGAATATGTCATGCCGAATGTTATTCCGATTAACGAGCTACAAGCTGCATCGGATAATATGTATGATAAGGTTAAAGTGTTTATTAACGGCGCTTGGGTAGGTTTGACGGAAAACCCCGAAGAGCTCTATTTAAATCTCAAGGATAAAAAACACAAGGGAATTATTAATATTTATACTTCCATTATCTTTGATTACAAGATGCAAGAAATTAGGGTGTGTAATGATGCGGGAAGGCTGTCCAGACCTTTGCTACGAGCAAAAAATAGAAATATTCTGATTACGCCATCGGTCGTAGATAAAATTAAATCGTCTGAGCTATCGTGGGACAACATGTTGACTAGTACTGTTCTAAATGAGTCCGTTTTAGAATACGTTGACCCAGAAGAGCAAAGCTGGTCAATGATTGCGACCAAACCAAATGAGATGTTCGACCCGGCAAATATGCTGTACAAATATACGCATTGTGAAATTCATCCAAGTACAATCTTTGGCGTTTTAGGCTCATGTATTCCGTTTCCGGAACACAACCAATCGCCTCGCAATACGTATCAGTGCGCACAAGCCAAGCAAGCAATGGGCGTCTACGTAACAAATTATCAAAATAGAATGGATAAAACCGCATATGTGTTAAATTATCCAAATAGACCTCTAGTAGATACTCGTGTGATGAATATGATTCAATTGAACAAAATTCCGTCTGGTACAAATGTAATTGTGGCCATTATGACGCATACGGGTTATAATCAAGAAGATTCGTTGCTAATCAACAAGGGCTCCATCGATAGAGGCATGGCTCTGGTGACGGTTTATCATACAGAAAAAGATGAGGATAAGCAGAAAATTAATGGCGATGAAGAAATTAGGTGCAAACCAGACCCAGCAAAAACAAAGGGCATGAAAATGGGTAATTACAACAAGGTGAATTCCAAGGGTGTGATTCCAGAAAATGTGATTGTAGCAAATCGCGACATTATCATTTCGAAAATAACGCCGATTAAGGAAAATCGCAACGACCATACGAAGGTAATAAAGTATGAAGACCAGAGTAAAATTTATAGAACAAATGAGGAGACGTATATAGATAAGAATTATATTGATAGAAATGGCGAAGGTTATAACTTTGCCAAAGTCAGACTTAGAACGGTAAGAAAGCCGGTAATTGGAGACAAATTCAGTTCGAGACATGGACAAAAGGGAACAGTTGGTAACATTATTCCTGAATGTGATATGCCTTTTACAAAGGATGGAGTTACACCAGATATTATTATTAATCCGCATGCAATTCCCTCTCGTATGACGATAGGTCAACTAAAAGAAACCGTGTTAGGTAAGGTATTGGTTGAACTTGGTCTATTTGGTGATGGAACTGCATTTGGTCAGTTTGATGTGAAGGATATTTGTGGTGAACTGATTAAGCAAGGGTATGAAGCGCATGGAAATGAATTGTTGTATAATGGACAAACGGGAGAACAACACGAGTGTAGTGTGTTTATGGGTCCTGTCTTTTACCAAAGACTTAAGCACATGGTAAATGATAAGACGCATAGTAGGTCAATTGGTCCAATGGTGAATTTAACGAGACAGCCGGCGGAAGGTCGTAGTAGAGATGGTGGTCTAAGATTTGGTGAGATGGAACGTGACTGTATGATATCGCATGGTGCGGCAAGATTTACGCGCGGACGAATGTATGACGCGTCTGACAAATATTCGGCGTTTATTTGCAAAAAGTGTGGGTTGATAGCTTCCTATAATGATAAGATGAATATTCATCATTGTAGAACATGCGATAACAGAGCAGATTTTGCTTATGTAGAAATTCCTTATGCTTGTAAATTATTATTTCAAGAATTAAACACGATGAATGTAGTTCCTCGACTTATTACGGAAAATTAGGTTGTATTGTAGTTACGAGACGTTTGTGGACAAAAAAATATTTTTTTCTGTCCATGTTTAGAATAATAATTGGACCCACTTTTTTATATTCTTATTTTATATATGCTAAGAAATTTAAGTGTTGATTTTTTTGTTATATTATTTATGTTAGGACATTTTAACTTTATTCCTAATCATATTTTAGTTTTAGTTATTTTTGCTTGGTTTTTTGACGCATTTGCAGAATATTTTATATTAATCGATCCAAAAATGGCTAAACGAAATCCTGACCTTAAAAATTTCGTTGACGTTTATACAAAATATACAAAACCATTTAAAACAGATGCGCCTGTTTTATTCTTTTTAGACAGAGTTGGTGTAGCATCTATTTGCACTATAATAGTAATGTATTACTACTATTTACATGGTCTATGTTAATTAAATATTATATGTGTTATATTTATACACATATGTTTAGAAATTTAGTAGCACTTTTATTACTTTTAACTGTTTTATGTAATAATTATAAATTAAACTACATTGAGTGTTTATCATTTTACTTTATATGTGCTAGCTTCATAGTAGGAAATTTTGGGTTTTATTTTTTAGAATGGTATCCAAATAACCCAGTATGGAACTTTATTATTAACGGCGGTCATTACTGGCATGAATTTCCTGTAACTATGACAATAATGATTACTTTTATGATATACCAATTATTTACAAATAAAACACGGATAACAAAAAAAACTAAATATCATAGTTATGTTATGACATAAATGTTTGGTGTTGTTCCTTATGCGTGTAAATTGTTTCAATAATTGAATACGATGAATGTGGTTCCTCGCATCATCACAGAAAATTAGTTTGTTCGCCTAATACTATTATAAATGCAAACATATTAAACACAATAATAATATTAGTGTATAGTATTATGGTTAACGCGTCAACTATTTTTTCTGCTGTTTTTTACGTTTTTTCTCAAGTTGCATCAACAAATGCAAGTAATGAAAACGGGATACAAGATAAAGATACATGGGGACAATTTACAAATTTTCAAGAAAGGTTTAGCAAAAAATATGAAAGTGTTCAAGAACTAGAAGACCGGTTTAAAATTTTCCGTTCAAATTTCAATCAAATTGTTGCACATAATTTGGATGTTGACCAAAATTTCACAATGGGTGTAAATCAATTCACTGATTTAACGCCTGCTGAATTCAAGGCACAATATGTGGGCGGATACAAAACCGACGCAGAAGCAGAAGTAGGGAGTTATGGTTGCAAATCATTTTCTAGTAGTGCAGCTGGTTCTCCTACTTCTCTAGATTGGAGAGACCTAAACGCCGTTTCGTCTGTAAAAGACCAAGGACAGTGTGGGTCGTGTTGGTCTTTCTCTGCGACTGGTGCCGTTGAAGGTGCTTGGTCTATTGCAAAGGGTCAGCTTGTAAACCTTTCTGAGCAAGAGTTGGTTGATTGCGCCACGGGCGTTGCTTATGGAAGTAGTGGATGCAATGGTGGGGAAATGGAAGGTGCATTTAAATATATTATTGCGCATGGACAATGCGACTTGGCTTCTTATCCTTATACATCTGGCGTATCCAAGACTGGAGGTACGTGCCAAACATGTACAAAAGTAGCAACTATTTCATCGTGTTCTGATGTGAAACCCAATGACCAACTTTCTCTAAAGGCGGCAGTCGCACAACAGCCTGTCGCGATTGCAATTGAAGCGGATACTCGTTACTTCCAGTCTTATGCTAGCGGGATTCTAACTTCGCCGAGTTGTGGAACTTCTTTGGACCATGGCGTTCTCATTGTTGGTTACGGTGAATCAAGTGGACAAAAGTACTGGTTGGTTAAGAACAGCTGGGGCACTACTTGGGGAGACGCTGGTTACGTCAAGATTGCTAGAAGCGATAGCACAAATGACGCGGGTATTTGTGGTATTGCGATGGACCCATCTTTCCCCACTGTCTAAACTATTTAACACCGGTAATTTTGTAAACAATTGCGGTCGTTAGCGCGAATAAAACCGCACCCCAAGTAGTATCAATTAAAACGGTTAATACAGACCAATTTGTAAATAAAGATAAATTCGTAAATTCATACACAGCATAAATAACCAATCCAAGTAAAGCGGCTTCTTTTATACTTTTATGTTTTTGTATTATAAAATAATTTAATCCAAAGATTAAAAATATATAAGTTATAGCAGCTGCAGTATAATTTATTTTTATGTCAGTTCCCTGAATTGATTTAATTTGTTTATTAAAATATTTTTGTATAAGATTTAAATAAACTCCATCTAAAATTACAAAAATGACTCCCGTCAATAAATAATCGATATGCATCATTATGTATTATATCCATATAATTTTAGGAAGATTTATTTAAAAACTTTTGTGTGTGTTATAATATATATATGTCATCTATTGGATATTTTAGTGCTGTTGGTAGTAGTGGAGGCCAAGCGTCTAAAGCCGTTATTAATAAATCTAATTCTGGTGGGGCTATCCGAGGCTATATGCCACAACAAAATCAAACGGTTGACAAACAGTTCTCAGAATTTGAGCATATTCGTTTTACTTTAAAACAATCATGGAACACAACATATCCTAGTCAACTAAAGGCGAACAATCTAAAACGGACAATAGTTACGCCATTTCGTGCCGTAAACAATGCAGGGGATTTAATGGGTAGATTAAACTTTTCATGCGGAGGAACGTGTCAATCTTTTCAATCCAGACCTGGATTATATGGGCTAAGGCAAAGTTTTGGTTCAGTGTCAAACTCATGTGCACCTTCTGCAGCTTATAATAGTCTTCAGCTAAACATCAACATTCCAGCATCGGCGTGTAACGGAAGATATGTATATGATAGTTCTGACTACATCACCTATCTAAAACAAAAAGCTGTTAATAAAAATTACAATGACCTTACATATGGTGGTAATGATTCAAACGGGAGTCAATCTGCTATTCGTGCTATTAGACGATATTAATAAAATGAATTAAATAAAATGAAATAGAAAATTTAAATTAAAAAAATGAAATAAAAAAATAGATTAAACAGTTTCTATATATAGTAAATAAATGCCTTCGATAGAGTATGCTGGTACAAGATATACACAAACAAGACATGCTGTACAGTGTAGGAAATGTTTAGAAATAATAGAAAGCAAACATAGGCACGATTTTAAATATTGTTCATGTAATGCAGTGGGAATAGACGGAGGAATATCAGCTGGCAATCGCATTTTAGGAAATCTATCGGATATAGAAAATAAAAGTATGTATTGTGCCATTGTTCAGAAAAAGAAAATATGGCTACCACAAATCGTGATTGAAGAACATTTTAAACCAACTACATAAAATAGTAAATAGATATTTGAAAATTCATTATATTTTGCCAATATAAATATAATGAACAAAGGACAACGAGAGAGATTAAAAGCTAAAAACGCTTCAGACAATTGGTCGCTAAAGGAAAGCACTTGTATTTTAACGTGTACAAAATGCAAAAAATATAATACTATTTTGCATCCGGAAAGGTTATATATGAATTGTACATATTGCAACAATCCAAACTATATTAAACAATAATATTTTTTTCATTTGTTATTATAAATGACTACACCGTATAGTGTCACAACATCAAAAGGTTCAGTATCTTATGATAATTATGTTAACGCTCCTATTACAGGACCTTTAAGTACAGATCAAACCCCTGCGCAAATTCCTTATCATAGTTATGGTACATTAACTGGCATTAGACCAACCCCACCTCAATTTTATCCATACCAAGAACCTGTAAATGCTTCAATGAATACAAATGCGAGGCATCATTATTTAAGAACGGCTCAAACTACAAAATCTTTAGCAATACAAAGAGAGAGAGCTATAGCAACAGCTAGAGGCAATTCATTTTTTAGTTTCTCTACAGGAAATAGATATGCAACTTCAGGTCATTTAAATTATATTACGCCTATTCCATCGTCGATGTATGTAGACATTAAAAAAAAGAATGCTGTAGGGCAGAGCGCGTACAAGGTGAACTTACCTACTGATGCTCCTATTTCCACTAAAAATTATTATCCTAGCGGAGTTAGGTCAACTATACGTCGGGCGCGTTCAAGCGGATGTGTTGCGCCCAAAAAGAAAGGCGCTATTGAAAACCAATATTTAAGAAATGGAGCAGTATGCGGGTGGGGATCGATTGTTAGACAAAATTATTAATTTAATTTTTTGAAATAAATAAAATATACATAATTAGTATAAATGCCGATGTACTATCAACGCACTGGATTTCCTTCATTGACCCCCATGTATGGGTTAGGTAGTTATGGTCGAACTGCTGCGGCAGTTTTAATTAGTGGTTCAAGAACAACAATTGGCAATCAAGGTAGAATTTACGCGTGGTATAACGCTAGAGGACAGGGACAGCAATATAAGGATTACTTATTACGCAGTCTTGGTCCTATACCTAGAGCCAGAAATGCTTTGAGTCTTATTTAATAATTTGGTCCATTTTTATACAAATGTAGAATCTTATTTTTTTTTTTAATTTATTTGTTTATAATATAGGTATGAACAAATATTTAGTAGAATTTTTAGGAACAATGTTTCTTATGTACGTTATCTTTGCAACAGGCAATTGGGCGGCGATAGGAGGCGCATTAGCAATAGCTGCTTTATTGGGAGGACCTATATCAGGCGGTTCGTATAACCCAGCGGTGACTATTGCACTTTACGCTGCAGGCAAACTTGAAAAGCCGGATGTTGTCCCATACATTATTGTTGAAATTTTAGGTGCTTTAGCTGCATTTTACGCGTATCAAAATGTTGTAAATAAACCCCAGGCCAATTCACAAAAATAAATTAATGAATTTTTATATTATAATTTCTTGTATTATAATATAAATGCCACGTAGAAAAAATAGAACAATGAAGGGAGGCTTTTTAGATTCACTCACAAATATGTTTAAAAAAAAAGAAACACCCCCACCAACTTCTCCAAACGCATCATCACCGGATTCATCATCTCCTCCATCATCATCTGACCCAACTGGGTCTCCATCATCTGAATCGTCATCCTCCAGTTCATCACTAACTGGAGGAAGACGAAGACGAAGAACACGTCGAATGCGAACACGTCGAATGCGAAGACGACGAACTATGAGGGGTGGATATTCAGCGAATCATTCATTGAACGATTTAGCTTCTACTGCGAGTCCATTTTCGGGGAATAAAACAGCTCAACCTCAAGTATGGCTTGGTGGAAGGTCAAGAAAACATAGACACAATAGACGATGCAAACATTAAGTTGTTAATAAAAACCATTTTTATATAGTTAAAATTATATAAAAATTTATCGCGATTTTTCCATCAATTTGCTCAATATATATAACCCAATAAATGCTAAACCAAGAAAATAAAGTTGGACGATTGGGTCGGTTGGTAATGAAACGGTTTCATTATTATCATCATCAAACGCCTCTTTACATTTTGTATTAGTTACTGGATTGCTGCCATCTTGAAACATGCACGGGTCCATACCTTTAATATCAACGGTTGTAACGTAATGAGTCTCGGAAGATTTATTATTGTTAATGTCTATAGTTTCCATCGTAATTTCTTGACAAGGCGGAGTAGAACCTGATAAAAATGCTTGCATAATTGCGAAAGGATTTAATACGTTTAAATTTCCCATTACACCAGGAATCAAACCTTCAAAGTCATCAAAATTCGTCCCCATTCCTGCCGAAATAAATGGAATGTTTCCATCTGGAACATTGTCAACATAAATGTATCTGTCTACTTGCTGATTATTGGACGCATCGCTTGAAGTGTCCATGCACTTTCCACCCGTTTTTAAAAAGAATTTATTTCCTAAAGGTCCACCAGTTGCTGATGCCTTGCTCTTCCCGGTTACAAGTACTTCAACGTAAGCTATTAAACCATTAATATCCTTACCTACTGTTTTTATATTGCCCTTGCTGCTCATACCCATGTCACTTGGGGCTTTAATGTTTTTATAATAAGGATATGTTGGTCCTAACAGTTTATCTTGAACCGCATTCGCATCTTGCATTATTTCTTGCATTAAATTAGCCATTATACTTAATTTATATGAATATAATTATTTTACTTGAATACTTTAAAATGTATACTTTAATTTGTACATATTAGTCTGTTCCGGTAACAGTCGGTGGAGTGTCTCCCGAAACTTGTGTGGCATATTGTTGTTGAGATTGTACTAATCCATTCACTTGGGTAGACAAAGATGTAACATTTGCGCTTAAATCCCTCACCTGTTGAAACATATTTTGAACGGCATCAATTCTTTGTTTCAAATATTCGATATTACCGGCATTTTGTTGTGCCATTAAAAATGTATTATGAGATATTTCTTTATCATATTGTTTATATACTTGCGTAAAGTTTAAATTTGGAAGCATTTCGTTAGTCGGAATAAATTGTGGCGAAAGCGTTGGAACCATGTCTAATAACCCTTCGACTATTTTTGGATGTTGGAAATACGCTAAAAATATTTGGTAAACTATTAATATAATAAAAAATAAAATTAAAACAGATAATAACATTACTTATATTATATAAATATAACTTTTTATTTTAATTAAAATTTCATCTTCATTTTTGATTCCACAGAAAGACCATCAATATCAATATGATATTTGGCATTCCTGTAATAGGTATTTTTTTTTGTAGTCTTAGTAAAAAAAGGTTGGTCCTCGTAAGTAAATTTAATAGGCATTACCATCTGGTATCCTTCTACATATTTTGGTTTTAAATAGTCTATTATTTGATAAATTAAAAATATGCCAAATAAAAAATTAATAATTGTTAAAAGCGTCAACATATATATATATCTTGTTTTATTTTCTTTAATAATAATATATGTCAACAGCAGTTTATCCACAAGGAATGAGGTCTTTTCACTCGGGTGGGTGGAGAAACGCAACTTTACCAGGTCATTATATATCATGGAAAGGTACAGGTCCATTTAGTAATCCAACAGGAACTGCACCAAGTCATATAAGACCGCTAACAAATTTAGACCCAGGTAACGTGTTTTTGTCCGGCTCTGTCCCTTCGCGAACGTATAGTCATACTAGAGTTTTTCTTCCCAGGCCGTTAAAACACTATAGAAAGGGTAGAGTTATTCCATCCGCACCTATTACACCAGTTGACCCGGCAAACAACGATAACGTTTCCGAAACGAAGCTAATTAATTACAATATGAACCGATTTGTAAAATCAAGTAAAGGAACATCATTAGGTGGTGGGTTTGGCGGCAGTGGTCTATTAAACGAAATGCAAGACAGACCAGGTGGTTATATTGTAAAACAAAATACACCAACAGAAATAAACAATATTTTAGAATCAGATATTAATTGTAAAACATGCGAAGGTGTAGGAATCGTTGCTAGTTATTATCCTAACAATACTTATCTAACAGAAAATCCAGAAGCAAATACGCAAACGCGTCTTTTGTGTTGTAATGAAGAATATAAAGCGCGCAGGAGAGCTATATACGCAAATACAAATTTAAAGACCAATTACTATACCACGACAAAGCAATATCTACAAAATAGATGCCAAACCTTCGAACAAAAGTCGTTTAATTTCCAACAACCACATCCAGTAGAAGTCAGACAAGCACTTGCCAATAGTAGGGCAAAAATCTCTGAAATTTTTATGGCAAAACCAGGAAGCCCTCTCACTACATTTAATACATACGTTGCCAATTGTTTTCCAAATGCTGAAATTTATGAAGCAACTGAATCCGCATTGCTTGCTAAATTATTGAATCTATTATTAAGTCGAGGTATTTTAACACAGACACAAGTGAATGAATACGAGGCATTAAATGTGGTAAAATTTGACACATTATTCAGTTTTATGAATACTTTACCCACTGAAACAAAAAATGCGTCGGTTGCAATATTTTTGGCTTTTATAAATAACCCTTATTGGGGAGTTCCGTTTTCCGGCCCATCAAATCCGAACGGATGCAAACTCACGGTGTACAAACCTAATAATCCCAAATATGCAAAGCAAGGCGCAGTATCTAGTAGCACAAGATTACTCAAATTAAATGTAGATACTATTTCAACTAACGCAGCATCTATTCATAACTATAATAATACAGGATTACAATTATTAACGGCAAATGAATTATACAGAGGAAATAACAACAATATTATGAATATTGTACGAAACAAAGCACCCAATTGTAACTCACCTACAATTTTCCAGTATCAAAATAAAAAATTATGTCACTACAAGAAGATGTTACCAGAATATCAAGTACCAATCTCTCAACCATCACCGTATCGTTATTATCCAGGAACAGTATTTAGTTCTAATCATTATTCTCAAAGCCCTAATACATATAATACACCATCTAAAAGATACTAATGTAACTTATATCAATGTATAAAAATATATAAATAAAAATTTGTTTTTTATATATTTTATTCTGGTTCTATTTCTATTTCAACAACGTCTTCTATATAGAACTTGGGCTCGAAACTATCTTTTTCTTCGTTTAGTTCACCATCATCTTTTACAATAGGCAAAAATATATTTGTTTTTTCTGTAAATTTATTACACGGTAATTTAAATTTCTCACACCAGATTACAGATTTTTGTATATGCGTTTTTTTTAATAAATCAATTTTGTCATCTTTATTTCTACTCTTTAAAATATTAAGAATATGGTGTAATGATTCTAATTGTTGTTGACCTATTATGGTATTGATATCATTTAATTTGTTAATAAAATGGCATGGAGTATTGGAATTGATAAGAGCCAATGTATTTTTGTTGTCTATTTTATTCAGATAAGTCGCAAGCGTATCATAATTTCTATTGTATACAATTCTTTTATTTTCGTTTATTAAAAAATGTTTACAAACGATATATTTTTCAAACGTAGTAACATTATTTGTGTTTGGTTTAATTATATACACTTTTTCAAAACAGGACGTTAGCAGATACAATGCATCAATTACAGGTTTATGAAAAATACAATCTATTTTAATTATACAGGTGCCTCCACTAGCCATTCGTTTAAATATAACCATAATAATGTGCATTAAATTAATTATATAAACATTTTGTGCACTATTGTACGCTTCAAAAAATACAAAATTATATGGTGACCCTCGCTTGCTAGTTGTAAGAGTATCTTTTATTTCATTGAAGCAATCATTTGTGTCATTACTATTTTCTCTCAACAACTCTACACATTGTATTACATCAGCGTGATGTGGTGTGATAACTAAAGATTGCATTTCCACCAGCCTTGAATCCAAGACACTGAGAGTAGTAATTATTTCCAACAAATCATAAAACAAATTGGTTTTCGGTTTTAGTTTACCCACGGAAAATTTCGAACCAGGAACTATTGAAAAAATATATTCATATGGATTAATGATTTTAACAAACTCTTCTAACGAGACGTTATCATTTGTATTATATGAAAAATAAGAGGTAAGTTCATTCATTGCTTCATTATAATAATTGTAAAGGGTATGAGAAATATAAGGCAGACATAATGCGTCGTCACCAGACAAAGTGTCACTACTAGATATTGGATTTAAATATACGTCATTATTTGTTTTAGGTATGATATAATAGCTCATTTAACTATATAATATAATATTAATTATTTAAGTTAAAATTGGTTTAATCTTCTTCGTCAATAATTAATAATTTTTTAGCTGGTTCTGATGTTTTCTTTGCTCTAGTTTTCTTTACTTTGATAACAGGTTCAGGAGCAGGTGCAGCAACAGGTGCAGCAACAGATGCAGCAACAGGTGCAGCAACAGATGCAGCAACAGGAGCAGGTTGTTCATCTATAGCTTCGGTTGCGTCAACTAACAACAGTTTTTTTGACAATTTCCGCACTTTAGGTTTTAAAATTGCATTTTCTTTTTTTGCAATTATTACAGCAGTTTCCGTTTCTCTTACATCCGCTTGTTGTTGTGTCATGTCACGTTCACCATAGTCTCCCATGTCCAATTCAACCTTTGCGGTATTGACTTCTCTAATTTTTTTGTAAACAAAATATCTATTCAAAAACGAGATTTTCTTTTCAAACGACGTCATGTTCATGGCATTACCATAATCCTTAGCTTTATTTTTATTCATTTTAATTTCTTCAAGCATATTCGCAAACAGTTCACTAAACAACCCACTACCTTCT
>Ga0315283_10000259_pt1 | contig 36342 bp, 36 predicted proteins | sample YL17G09_0_MG_FD_204541 | JGI IMG/M metagenome (GOLD analysis project Ga0315283, IMG submission 204541) | Sediment microbial communities from Yellowstone Lake, YNP, Wyoming, USA - YL17G09_0 | ecosystem: Environmental > Aquatic > Freshwater > Lake > Sediment | place: USA: Wyoming | collected...
GAGAACGGTCCATATTTCGCCGATTTCTCCTTACCTATTCCCGATAGGTGCGTCGAAATCGTCAAAATCTGTCCTCGCTCTCCCATCGTTTCGCTTTCGAACCCCTAAGTCCGACAGGCTCCTAGCGCAGTTCGGCGTGAAGGCGCTTCCTCGCCCGCCCGATGCGTTCAGCCATGGAATGAACGGCGTCGCGGGAGGCGGCTATCTCGCGATCGCGGACCGCGGCAACGACAGCGTGCGCCGAATTCCGCCTTTGTCGACGAATTCGGCGAACGACCTCTTACAGATTACGCCGGCCGGTCGGCCAGAAACTCGCCAACGGCTAGTGTGGGTCGTTCAGCGATGACCGGGCGATCAGGCGGTTCGCGGCCAACTGCGCTCGTAGCACATTGAGGCCCATCGCAGCCGTTGACCGGTGCCTGCCGGCCGACTGCGGTTGCTTGCATGGCGTTCTGACGGGCCTGGGGCTGGGCAGCGTGATCATGCGGCGCGACGTAAAATAGCCATCATCATGCCCGAAGTTACCGCACTGTATCGTTACCCTGTCAAAGGTTTCACGCCGGAACCGGTGGAGCACATCACCGTGTTGCCGGGCGGGCGCGTAGCGGGGGATCGGGTGCTTAATTTCCGTTTCGCCGATGCGCCGGCGGCCGATACCGCATGGTGCCGCAAATACCACGGCGTGGTGCTGGCGAATACGCCGGGACTGGCGCGGCTGAATGTGCGATTTGATGAGCGCACGCAACAATTGACAATTTACTCTGGAAATAGATTGCTCACAGATGATTCACTGGACGAGGCTGGACGCCGGCGTGTGGTGGACGCGATCACCGACCATGTGCTGTCGCTGGATGACAATCCGTTGAAGGGACAACCTGGGCACCTGCCGCTCAAACTGGTTGGCGACGGCACGACGCCGCAGTATCAGGACAACGAAGCGGGGCAGGTTACATTACATAGCCGCGAGAGTCTGGCGTCCGCTGGCGTGGCGCTCGGTTGTGCGAATCTCAACGAGCTGCGCTTCCGCCATAACATCGTGATCGACGGCGTGGCCGCTTGGGAAGAACAAACCTGGGTGGGCAGCAAGCTGCGCGTGGGCAGTGTCGCGTTTGAAACCGTGGCGCCCAAGGTGCGCTGTCTTGCCACGCACGCGAATCCGCTGACCGGCGAACGCGATTTGCAGGTAATGCAGATGTTGGTGAAGATGTTTGCGCAGAAAGAGCCAACGTTTGGCGTAGGCATGCTGTCGGAGGCGGGTGGCGAGATTCGGGTGGGAGATACCGTCGCTCCGGGGTAAATTCGCCGCGCCCATTGTTCCATCGGTTTCAGTGTCGGCTTCCGGGTCCGTCGAACGTCGGCGTCGGCTCGCACTGGAACCGTCGATGATCAGGCGGTTCGCGGCCAACCGCGGCCAACTGCGGCCCCTGGTGTCCGTGCCCTTTAGCGGTCGCTCGATCACGGATTCTGCGCCCACAGCCCTGCCGGGGCAGATGCCGACCACCTACGTTCCATCCAATACTGCCCGCAGAGTTGAATCGCCCGGCCAGCGCCTGTGTCGAAATCCAATTGCGGCCGGTGTGGTCTCGGGCCGGATGCGGCGCAACACCTCACGTATCGCCCCGGCCAGTTGTCTGGCTGCGCCAATCCACCGTGCATGCCTGCGGTACGGGCGTCGATGACCACGGTCCAGCCACCGTGCTCTGCGCGGCCAGTCTGGGCGCTCGTCGTGCCATTGAAGCGATTCGACGCGAGCCTGCGCCGCCGTCAAGGCCTCAGGAGGTCGTTGCCAGCCCAACCCGGCCACAAATCAGCCTCTGACCCAGCTTTTCATGCCCGGACACTATCGCCTTTCGTACCGCGATGATGGAGTTCCTGAACTCGATCGCATCCACCCAGCCGTCGGCGATGACACTTGGCAGACGACCATCCGGAAAGAAGGTTGCGAAATGCGAAGCCAGCGAAACTTCGTTCTGCCAGAATTCGTAACTCAGGACGTCGATCAGATTCTTGAAGAAATTGTAGGCACCGAACTTGTTCCTGATCCCACCGCCCCATCCGTGCCAGTACAAGGCGTGCGCGTCTTCGACGATGTAAAGCCCGCCCGGCTTCAACAGACGGAAGAAGCCGAGGAAGCAATTGATGATGTCATGCGATCGGTGCGAGCCGTCGTCTATGATGATATCGAAGGAGTCGGCAAGTTCGCTGATCGACTTCAGGGTGGCCGCCTCGTTTGCGTCTCCGACCACCACCTTTATCCTCGGGTCGTCGAATTCCAGGTGCCCGCACCTCGGTTCGATGTCGCAGCCGATGATTTCGATTGCATTCGCAAAATATGCAGCCCAGGTTTCAAGCGACCCGCCGTTTTGGACTCCGATTTCCAGCAAGGTGATCGGCGAGTCCCTGAGATCGGTGAATCGACTGTCGTAATATGGGAGATAAGATGCCCATTTGTCGCTGATCTTGCCGGTCTTCTCCCTGTGAAGCTGGTCGAGCGTCTTTGCCATTCTTCTCTCGTCTCCTGCCCGTCTCTCGGCCGCAACTCACGCCAAACGCGCCGTTGTCATTGTAGCCGTCGATCGTCACGGCATGGCACCCGTCTGCAGCGGCCAGTCGCCGCCGAAATCGGAAAGGTCGGCCGCCCAAGCCACTTGGGTATGTTAGACCTTCGCCCCATCTCCGTTACGTTCAGGCCCCACAGCCCGGTGATTTTGAGTTGCGGGTCATACTCGAACACCGCGCGGTCGGTGGCGACGATCGAGCGACCGCTTCCATGTCCCGCCTAGGACGGGTTTGGGTCGAACCGGAACCGTCAACAATCAGGCGGTTCGCGGCCAACTCCAGACGTTCGCAGTCGCCGCGGAAATCTCCCCTGAGCGGCCGTTCGCGCCAGAACGCCGAATTGGCGGTGGCGGGGGATGCACGCCAGGAACACATGGCTGCGCTCACGTAGCCCGCGTCGACGCGGGCCCTCGTCGACGCGGTTGAAGCGCAGGGGCGAGAATTTGCCGAAGCGCGCAAAATTGGCGTTGCACTCTTCTTCGGATCGTCCATGGCCGGCGCGCAACCGATTCCGGCCGAGACTCGCAGAATGATGGCGCTCAAGAGCACACTACCAAGCGCGATCGCGGCAACCAATGGTGACGCGCAGGCTCCGCGCGGGGAGCGATGCGGAGCATCAATTGGCACCGTCACCCGGCGATCACCCGCTTATCGTTCTCGTTGCGGGACAAACCGTCGCGATGACGCCCCACTGGGACGAAGCGCAACGTCAGCAAGCAACTCTCAGTTCGGACAGTCGTCCGTTGAGCTGGCGGGCGCCTCGCATTTCATTCATTGCGATGAGCCCCCAATGTTCATCGACGCAGTCTGCGAAGCGATCGCAAAGGTCCGATCGAGATAGAAGCCAGACGAGGACGCCAGCTGGTTTCTCCCCTCAGGCGCTTCAATGACGCTATGCAAGGTCTGAGGCCTTCGATCCACTATGGTATGCCTCCGGTGACCGTCGATATGCCTCGGCGCAACGTTCCGAACAGAACCATGGTCCCGTCGGCGTGGTTCTGCGGTACGCCGCATAGGGCGCGTGCATCTTGCACACCGGATCTATCCAGGCGGGATCGAAGGCCGGCGCCAGCTCGATTGAATAAAGCGGCACGCGGTCGGCAATCGATCGCAGCGCCACCTTCCCGATGTCCCGCACAACAATTCCAGAGGCTGCGGCGATGTTGGCGACCGGCTGGGTCGCCAACAATTGCCCCGGAGACGCCAACGCGGCGATGCGTGCTGCGATGTTGACTGTCGAGCCAAACAGGTCGTTCGATCTGCGGAGCACCGGGCCGTGGTTCAGCCCGGTCCTTGTCAGTGGAATCCGCGGCTCGGATCGGCAGGCAGGAAGCAGACGTCCGACCACCTGAAGGGCGGTTGCCGGGTCAGGAAATCCAAACATCGCTTCGTCACCTATCCACTTGATCGGCGGCCCGAGCCCTCCGAGGGCTTGGCGGACCAACTCCTCGAAGCGCCCAAGTACCGCTATCGCCGACGCATCGCCATGGACATCCGCTATCGCGCTGAAGCCCGCCAAATCGACGAACGCGACGGTCGCGACCGCGGACTCGAAGCCGTCGACAGCGCTGACGTTCGTACTCATAGCTGATTGTGGTGGGGTCTGCGGTGCGGGTCAAGCGCCGATTCTCGACGGCAACGGGCTGCTCCGTACGCTTGTCGTCGCAACTGCGCGCGGGCGCTGACGCCACGGTGGCGGCGCGCGGAATGGCGGGCGGCCGCAGGCGCGCGCAGACCCGTCGGCGCGCAGCGGCGAGCGTCGACGGTCGTGGCGGCCAGGCGATGCGCGGGTCAAACTCCTAGGCCGGGGTGAATTGGAGCACCGAATCGTCGCTCGGATCACGCTCAGCGCCGGTGGCTCCCGCAGCGGGGAACCGCGGGCGGGCGCGATACTGCCCTCCGATGCATGCATCCAATGCGAGGAGGCTGAGGTGCCTCGTTGCCGCAACTTGAACGGCGGCTTCGATCGATTTCTATGGTCGTTTCGGAAGACCGTGGCCGCCGGCTTCGGGGCGTCCTCTGCCAAACGGGATCGTTAACGATTCGGCCGGACCCGGCCGGGAGCGGTCTTAGCGATTTGCGCTCGATATCAGACATACAAAAAAGGACCGTTGCGCAGGCGCCCCCGGGCGGAGCAACGTCGCGATCCTAATCTGGCTTGCAGGTTCCTTCGGCATGAAACTGCCAATTGACCGCTCGTGACAGGCCCGGGATACTCCCCCAGTTGGCGTTGAATCGCCCATCCTCCTTCCCCCCTGCCTTTCACTCATTGATGGAGCGAGACCATGATGATCGACGAATACGCCGCCTGGGCCGCCAAGGTCACCCCGGCGCGACTCGGCGCGGCCGCCTCGACCGAGGAGCGGCAACTCATGTATCTGGTGCTCGCCCTGGCCGGCGAGGTGGGCGAAGTGGCCGACCATGTCAAGAAGGTGCTCCGCGACGGCACCTGGGATCGGGACCGCCTCGCATCCGAACTGGGCGATGTCATCTACTATTGGGCCGGGCTGTGTGCAATGGCCGGATGCGTGCCCTCCGAGCTGCTCGAGCGCAGCGTCACGACCATCGAGACGAGGATCGCCAAGCAAGCGTCGGCGCGCTCGAACTGATGCAGGAGATAAACCGGGCTTCTCTGCAGTGCGGACATTCGCGGGCTGCGATAGCGAACGAATGCTGCGGGTCAAGTGGAGCCGGTACGATGGTACGGCCCAGTTGGGCTAGACTGACACTGACGGTCGACAGATTTGATGCGGCCATGACCTGCCGTTGAAGGCTTGCAGCGGAACGTCAGCTTCACTAGCGCCCCATAGGTCATTTGGTCGAGCCCGCGGGGCAAGACCGGCCGACACGCCCTGTTTCGACACGGCGCGAGCGCGCCACACATTACGTTGGGCATCACGCGAATTCTGCGAACGTTAACGGATGTGCCGTAAATGAGGAGCACACAGCATGATGAAGATCACCGTTCTGTACGGAAGTCCGACCAGCGCCGAGCAGTTCGAGAAATATTACGGGGGCACACACCTGCCCCTTGCGGCGAAAATGAAGGGTGTGGCGCGCATCGAGTTCACCAAATTCGTTTCAGGGCCGGACGGTGCAAAGCCGGCCTTCTATCGAATGGCTGAGCTTTACTTCACGACCCAAGCTCAAATGGAGCAATCGCTGAAATCTCCAGAAGGGCAGGCTACGGTCGCCGATACCCAGAATTTTGCAACGGGCGGTGTGACCATGGTTATTGGTTCAGTGGACGCGTGAGTGTGATGCCCAACCAGACGTTCGAGCGGACGCGCCGATTCAGGGCTTCTGCTCGGCGAGCCTCAGCGCGGCGCGCCGCTCAACTTGGTCGTTAGGCCGCACCAGCCGGTGGGGGCGTATGATTGGAGATCATTCGGAGCATTGCCATGACCCAGCTTCTCGAAAAGGCACTGAGCGAAGTCGCAAAGCTGCCCCCGTCCGAGCAGGATGCCTTGGCGGCGATCTTGTTGGAGGAGCTTGCGTCCGAACAAATATGGGCCGACTTGTTTGCGAAGTCGCAAGGCCCGTTGAACCACCTGGCTGAGGAAGCGTTGGCTGAGCATCGTGCCGGAAAGACCAAGCCGCTCTAAGGTCTCGTGCTTTCGCGCACGACAGAACGCTTCCGGTCGCAACCGACCAATTTGCCAAAGCCTATTCAGGACAAGGCAGCCTCGGCATACGCATTGTGGTCGGCGAATCCCAAACATCCGGCGTCGCGTTTCAAGAACGTCCATAGCACCCAGCCGATCTACACCGTTCGCATTGATCGTGCATGGCGCGCCGTTGGCGCCCTCTATGGCGACACGGTTGTCTGGTTCTGGATCGGTTCTCATGGCGACTATGAAGCGCTACTCCGCAACCGACGAACAGCGCCCCAACCCGGCGCTCAGCCGGGCGGGCCGGCATAGGGCTTCAACTTGGCGAGCGTCGGCGCGGCCCGCCGGTTAGCTTGATACGTTGGACCACAGAACGAACCAACTGCCATGCGCACATTGTTTGCAACAGCCCTGCTCTTCGTCGCGGCGCTCGCCAGCGCAGCTACACCTGCCTACGACGAAGCGGCCGACGCCAAGGCCGAGATCCAGTCCACGCTCGTTCAGGCCCAGCGCGCAAAGGTGCCTGTACTCGTGGTCTTCGGTGCCAACTGGTGCCCGGACTGCAAGATTCTCGATATGGCGTTCAAGAGCGGTGCCAGTGCCCCGCTCATTCAAAGGCACTTCAAGGTCGTCAAGGTCAATGTCGGAAAATTCGACAAAAACGTTGATGTCGCTGACTCTTACGGATTGCCATTGAAGAGTGGCATTCCGGCCGTTGTCATGCTCTCTCCTGCCGGCAAGGTAATGTATGCCACGCGTGCTGGCGAACTGGCGGACGCTCGAAACATGGGCGATACCGCTATCTATGAGTTCTTCGCCAAGGTAGCCGCCTCCAAGGAGTGAGGGCTCTCCGCCACGTCAATCCACTGGGGTCTCTCGGTCGAGGCGAGGCCCAACAGCAGGCCGCGCTACACGGCACGGTTTTTCTTGGCTCCGCGCGGCCTGCCGTCGGCCCCGGCTAACCTCGAACGTTGAGCGTCCGCTTCCGAACAATAGCGCGATCGCATGGCTGCTATCGGCGGTTTCGCCGTAGGACTGGTTGTGGCCGATGGCCGCCTGTGGGGTAGGCGCCGCAAAGCAGCCCTACGCCGATCGGCCGAGCATTTTCCATCGGCTGCTTTGAGCGAACATGGGAAACCGCCGCTGTCGGCCAATGGAGACACTCGACAGCGACGCGAAATTATCCCGAAAGCGGCCACCCGCCGGCGGGCATGAAGCCTGGGCGCCACGCGTCGTATGGTTTGACTTCACGGGGCTGAACTGCTTGGCTCGGCCGATCGCTGCCGAGGGCCAGTCATTTTCAGCTTCCTTTCAGGCTTGCAGGGTATCCTTGGCGGCACAGCACCTCCGGTCTCCGCAAACATCAACGGGACGTAACACTAGGAGCCTGTCGGACTTAGGGGTTCGAAAGCGAAACGGTGGGAGAGCGAGGACAGATTTTGACGATTTCGACGCACCTATCGGGAATAGGTAAGGAGAAATCGGCGAAATAGGGACCGCTCTCCCACCGTTGCAGCCGAATCATCCTAAGTCCGACAGGCTCCTAGAGGACGAGAACTCGTGGCACAAGCCGTGCGGAATGAACTCCCGTCGGAATCCATTTTCCAGGTTCTGTTCGGATCGACGGAGAAGGACCCGGCGGGCGCCATTCCCGATGCCATCTACACCTTGCTCCCGCACCTCTACGTCTGCGCGGGGCTGCTTACCAGCGTGGTCCTACGCAACTGGATGGCCGCATTCAGTGCCCTGGCATGGTTCTCGGCTGCTGCCATCGTCTGGGTGCGCCGCTATCGATACCGCTCCCCGTTCGAACGTTCCGGCGGGCGTATCGATCTGCCGACAGTCATCCACGACGATGGACCCGGCAAGGAGGTGGTGCAGATCTTCTGGCAAGCTTCATTCGAGTGCGGGCACGCCATCATCGACGCGCAGCATCGCCACCTTTTCGGTCTTGGCAACAAGCTTGCCAAGGCCTTGGTGGCGCAAAGGCTGCCGGGGGACATCGCATGGCTCCTCGACGAACTCATCGACCACGTCACCGACCATTTCTGCACCGAGGAGGCGGTGCTGATCAAGGCGAAGCATCCCATCGCCAAGGAGCATCAGGCGATCCACCGCGCGTTGCTGTCCAAGGCCGCGGACCTTCGCGATCGGTATCGCGTTGGCGAGATCCCCACAGGCGAGCTCGTCGGCTTTATCATCAACGACGTCATCATCGACCACATCGCCAAGGAAGCCGTGGAGTTCTCGAGCCTGTGGTCCAGACGTCATTCGCGGATAAAGTACTCCAGGCGGGTTTCGCGCTGAAGGCGGCGCAAGAGAGGTGGCTCGGTCCGTTAAGACGGAATTCCGGGTTTCGCAAGCGAACTCCCGGCGTGAGCGGCGCGCCAGCGGGTGCACTGGATCGCTTTCAAGTTGCGTGCTTCAAGATATGCCAGGGGAAGAATGCCGCGTCCGGGGCGCGGTCGCCCGCGGACCAAGGACACACGAGCTGAAGTCAGTCGCGCGCGATCAGTCGCGCGACAATGAGCTATGGAGTCGAACGTTCGTTTCCGCGCCGGCGAACGCCGGCATTGCGCGGAGTCGATGGACTGCAACGGGTCGGGACCGGTCTTTGAGCCACACTTGATGCAACGTCAGTCTCTGGCTGCCGCGTGCGCACTCGAGTGTTCTTTGGCGCAGACTAGCATTGCATCGCGACCTCGGACTCGCGACCCGCAGCCATGACAGCACGTCCCCCTCTCCTCACCGTCATCATTGCGACCTACAACTGGAGCAGCGTCCTGCCGTACTCGATTGCGAGTGTTCTCGCGCAGACGTTTGAGGACCTGGAACTGCTGGTCATCGGCGACGGTTGCAGCGACGACTCAGAGGCTGTCGTGCAGGCGATAGACGATAGGCGCGTGCGCTGGATAAACCTGCCCGCGAATATCGGCCACCAATCCGGGCCGAACAACGAGGGCTTGCGCGAGGCACGCGGACAATTCATCGCTTACCTCGGGCATGACGATCTCTGGCTGCCGCATCATCTCGAATGCCTGGTGTCCTCGATGCGTTCGGGAGCCGCTGTCGCCTACGCGATCACCGAGATGGTGGGCCCCGAAGGCAGCTATGCGGAGATGGTGCCGCTTTCGACCCGGTACAGGCCCGGCGATTGGCTCCCGCCGAGCTGCGTCGTTCACCGTCGCAGCGTTACCGATCATGTTGGCGGGTGGCTGCACTTTCGCGAACTCGACACCGACCCCGAACGAGAACTCTGGACCCGCGCACATGAATGCGGCCACAGGTTTGCCTTCGTGCCTCGCCTGACGACGATCAAGTTTCCTGCGCTCTGGCGGCGCGACGCGTACCGGAAGCGCCCTTGTCATGAACAGGCGGCGTGGCTTGAGCGGATTCAAAGCGATCGCGATTTTGAATTATTCGAAATGGCGAGGATTCGCGCCGGCACCGACGGGTTTCTGCTTGAAGGCGCCAAGCGGATCTGGCGCAGGCTTTCGATAGGATCACCGCTGGTCCGTCCGATGCGCAAGGGCAGGTTGCACGAGATTCGACGCCGCTTCAAAGGGCTGGAGCACAATGTCAGGAAAAACTAGCTTCTCGATGGCGGCTGCGCCCTCGAGGATCATCGCGGTGCCGAGGAACGAACCTCCCGACGCGCCCGATGTCCCCAGTTGGTCGATCGATGTCGTGACGCAGGGCCCTCGGCATCGAATGCCGGTGACGTTTGATGCAAGGAGAACGACGAGATGCTTCCCGGAGCCAGGAAAGACCCCCAGCTGATCACGAACGCATGGCAAAAGCTCGACCATCTGATCGAGGGCGTCCACCTTCGGGAAGTAAAGCATGTGCTGCGCGATCACGGCGTGATCACCGAGGTGTACCGCCCCGAATGGGATCCGACGGAAATGCCGGTCGTTCACGCGTACCAATCACGCCTCTACCCGGGAGCGATCGGAGCGTGGAGTTGCCACGCTCGGACGATCGACCGTCTATTCGTCAATCAGGGGAGCCTCAAGGTCGTCCTGTTCGACGGGCGTGAAGAGAGCAGCACGGCCGGCCGGATTAACGAACTGCACGCCGGCGACGCAAGACCGACGCTGGTCATCGTCCCGATCGGGGTCTGGCACGGGCTGCAGAATCTCGGGGACGCCGACGCGCTGGTGCTGAACTTCCCCACGCAGGCCTACGATTACGCAGATCCGGATCATTACCGCCTTCCGTTCGACACGCCTGAGATCCCCTATGCGTGGACGGGTCGTGGGGCGTCCGCCAGGCTCCGTTCTGATGGAAACAAATCGTGACGAGAGCTTTCGCCATGCGCAGGCAGCGAGCCTCCCTCTGGCCGATTCCTCACGCGACGCCGCTGTAGCCGCAGACAGCTTCCTGCATCGAACTTGCCGGCGTCTGATCGAGGATAGGAGCTTGAACCGCGCGACCGCGCATGAAGCGTCGCCCGCCTTGCTGATGACAGATAGAACTGCTCGCCCGCCGCCGCCGTCAGAACAACGCGAGCTGGCCGCCGGGCGGGCGCGGCACGGCGAACAATGATGTATCGAGCGGCAGGCTGCGCGCGTTCAGCCGCAAGCGCCGGCACGCGATGGCGAAGCGTTGGCTGATGAGCTCGGCAAACTTGCCGGTCCCGCGCATGCGATCGCCGAACGTGGAGTCGTTGTCCTTGCCGTCGCGCATCTGCTGGACCAGGCTCAGCACATGCCGGGCGCGCAGCGGATAGTTCGCTTCGAGCCAGTCGACGAACAGATCGCGAACCTCCAGCGGAAGGCGGAGGATGATGTACGCGGCACTGTCCGCGCCGGCGTCGCGCGCCGCTTCCAGCACCGCTTCGAGATCGTGGTCGGTCAGCGCCGGCACCACGGGGGCCACCAGCACGCCGACGGGGATGCCGGCGGCGGCAAGCGTGCGCACCGCCTCGATCCGCCGGGCCGGCGCGCTGGCCCGAGGCTCCAGGCGACGGGCGATGTCGTGATCCAGGGTCGTGACCGACAGGAACACGCGGGCGAGCCTTTTCTCCGCCATCGGTTGCAGCAGGTCGATGTCGCGCTCCACCAGCGCGGATTTGGTCGTGATGCTGACCGGATGATTGAAGTCGCCGAGCACGCGCAGAATCGACCGGGTGATTTCCAGGCGGCGCTCGACGGGTTGGTACGGATCGGTGTTGGCGCCGAGCGCTATCACCGAGGGAACGTAACCGTGCTTGCCCAACTCACCCGCGAGGAGCTCCGCCGCGTTGGTCTTGGCGTGGAGCCTCGTCTCGAAATCCAGCCCCGGCGAGAGTCCGAGGTACGCATGGGTCGGACGGGCGTAGCAATAGATGCACCCGTGCTCGCATCCCTGATAGGGATTGACCGACTGGTCGAAGGGGACGTCCGGAGACTGGTTGCGGCTGATGATCGTCCGCGCGGTTGTTTCCGTCACCGACGTGCGCGGATTCGGCGGCAGCTCGTCGCTCAATGCGCCGTCGACAAATTCGCCGTCGATCTCGCGCGCCCAGGCTTCGAAACGGGGCGACCGGTTGGACGTCGCGCCCCGACCCTTCAAGGGCATGATCGGAATGATGCCGCGAGGGGTGCGGACGGAAGACATCGGAGGGGGCTGCGCGCGGGAAGGAGGTCGCCCTGGCGGGATACTTTGCATGATTGCAGGCCGGCTGTCCAACGGCAAGTCAGAATGGGCCTTGTCCGCAACGCGCCCAGGGATGAGAATGAAGGCCTGTCCGCGAACCCCGTCAAGACAAGGAGATTCGACTATGACCGACATCATGGGCCTCTTGGGTACCGAAGGCAGCGGCCTGCTCCAGCACGTCTGCAAGGGCATCCCCCGGGAGTCGCTGCATCTGCCCGGTCCCGATTTCGTGGATCGCATCGTCGCGCAGAGCGACCGGTCGCCGCAGGTGATGCGCAGCCTGCAGCAGCTGTTCGACCATGGCCGCCTGGCGGGGACGGGCTACCTTTCGATCCTGCCCGTCGACCAGGGCATCGAGCACAGCGCGGGCGCCTCGTTCGCGAAGAACCCGCTGTACTTCGACCCCGAGAACATCGTGAAGCTGGCGATCGAAGGCGGCTGCAACGCGGTGGCCTCGACGCTGGGCGTGCTCGGCGCGTGCTCGCGCAAGTACGCGCACCGGATTCCGTTCCTGCTCAAGTTCAACCACAACGAGTTCCTGACCTATCCGAACAAGTTCGACCAGATTTTCTTCGCCAGTATCAGGCAGGCGAAGGACTTGGGCGCGGTGGCGGTGGGCGCGACGATCTACTTCGGCTCGCCCGAGTCCGGCCGCCAGATCGTCGAGGTGAGCGCGGCGTTCGCGGCCGCGCACGAAATGGGCATGGCCACCGTGCTGTGGTGCTACCTGCGCAATCCGGCCTTCAAGAGCGACAAGGACTACCACGTGTCGGCCGACCTCACGGGACAGGCAAACCATCTCGGCGTCACCATCGAGGCGGACATCATCAAGCAGAAGCTGCCCGAGAACAACGGCGGCTACCTCTCGCTCAACACCAAGGAAAACCCGTACGGCAAGAGCGACAAGCGGATGTACACGGACCTTGCCAGCGACCATCCCATCGACCTTGCGCGCTATCAGGTCGCGAACTGCTACATGGGCCGGTCCGGGCTCATCAATTCCGGCGGGGCATCGGGCGACAACGACCTCGCCGATGCGGTGCGCACCGCGGTGATCAACAAGCGCGCCGGCGGCACCGGCCTCATCTCCGGGCGCAAGGCATTCCAGAAACCGATGCCGGACGGCGTGGCCCTGCTCAACGCCATCCAGGACGTCTACCTGTCCCCGAGCGTCACCGTCGCATGACCTGACCCGGCGTCGCGAGAGGCTTCCGGCCGGCCGCGCGCCGCGGGCGATCGCGCCCTGCTCGCCACGGAAAGCGGGGATGCGCAGGTGCGAATCCGCGCGCAAGGTGGTACGGTGCCCGAATCCCCGCGATCCCACGGCCTTCCCATGCCGTTTCATCACACCGCCTGCCCCCACGACTGCCCCTCGACCTGCGCGCTCGAGGTCGAGCGCCTCGACGCGCATCGCATCGGCCGCGTCCGCGGCGCGCGCGACAACAGCTATACCGCCGGCGTCATTTGCAGCAAGGTCGCGCGCTACGCCGAACGCATCCATCACCCGCAGCGCCTGACGCAACCGCTGCGCCGCACCGGGGCCAAGGGTGCCGGCGGCTTCGAGCCGATCGGCTGGGACGACGCGCTCGACGTCGTCGCCGAGGCGTTGCTCGCCGCGGAACGGCGCCTCGGCGCGGAAACCGTGTGGCCGTATTTCTACGCCGGCACCATGGGGCTGGTGATGCGCGACGGCATCAACCGGCTTCGCCATGCCAAGCGCTACTCCGGCGAGCACGCGACCATCTGCGTGACCCACGCCTGGAACGGCTACACCGCCGGCACCGGCCGCCTGTCCGGCGTCGATCCCCGCGAGATGGCCAAGGCCGATGTCGTCGTGATCTGGGGCACCAACGCCGCCGCCACGCAGATCAACGTCATGACCCACGCGCTCGCCGCGCGGCGCGACCGCGGCGCGAAGGTCGTCGTCGTCGATACGTACCGCAACGCCACGGCGAAGCAGGCCGATCTGTTCGTCTGCGTCAAGCCGGGCACCGATGGCGCACTCGCCTGCGCCGTCATGCACGTGCTGTTCCGCGACGGGCTGGCCGACCGCGACTACCTGGAACGCTACACGGATTGCCCGCGCGAACTCGAAGCGCACCTCGCAACCCGCACGCCAGCCTGGGCGAGCGCCATTTGCGGCGCACCCGCGGCGACGATCGAGGCCTTCGCCCACCTGGTCGGCCACCATCCACGCACCTTCTTCAGACTTGGCTATGGCTTCGCCCGCCAGCGCAACGGCGCGGTCAACATGCACGCGGCCGCCTCGATCCCGGCGGTGACCGGTGCCTGGCGCCACGAGGGCGGCGGCGCGCTGCACAACAACGGCGCGATCTATCACTGGAACCGCACCCTCATCGACGGCCTCGACGTGCGCGATCCGGACGTGCGCCTGCTCGATCAATCGCGCATCGGCGCGGTCCTGAACGGCGAACGCTTCGCGCTCTCGGGCGGCCCGCCGGTGACGGCAATGCTGATCCAGAACACCAACCCGATGGCGGTCGCGCCGGACCAGAACCGCGTCCGGCAGGGCTTCGCGCGCGACGATCTCTTCGTATGCGTGCACGAGCAGTTCATGACCGAGACCGCGCGCATGGCGGACATCGTGCTGCCGGCAACCATGTTCCTCGAGCACGACGACCTCTACCAGAGCGGCGGCCAGCAGCATATCCACCTCGGCCCGAAGATCGTCGAACCACCGGGCGAGTGCCGCTCGAATCACGACGTCATCTGCGCGCTCGCCAGGCGCGTCGGCGCCGAGCATCGCGGCTTCGACATGACGCCGCGCGCGATCATCGACTGGACCCTGCGCCATTCCGGCTGGGGCGGCATCGACGAGCTCGAACGGAACCACTGGATCGACGCCCAGCCCGGGTTCGACGAAGCGCATTTCATCGGCGGCTTCGGCCATGCCGATGGCCGTTTCCGCTTCGCTCCGGACTGGTCGGCGTGCGGACCCGCCGGCTTCGTCGACGGCGGCACGACGCGCGCGATGCCCCGCCTGCCCGATCACTGGGATGTCATCGAGAACGCCACCGCCGGGATGCCATTCCGCCTCGTCACCGCGCCCGCGCGCAATTTCCTGAACTCGACTTTCACCGAGACGCCGACTTCGCAACGGCGCGAGCAGCGGCCGACGCTGCTCCTGCACCCTGCCGACGCCGAGCGTCTCGCGATTGCCGACGGCGACCTGGTGGCGATCAGCAACGAACGCGGCAGCCTCACGCTGCATGCGGAGCACTTCGACGGCGTGCAGCCGGGTGTGGTGGTGGCCGAGAGCATCTGGCCGAATGCCGCGTACGCCGGCGGCGCCGGCATCAACGTGCTCACCGGCGCGGACCCGGCCGCGCCGGCCGGCGGCGCTGCGTTTCACGACAACCGCGTGCGCATCGCGCGCGCCTGAAGGGCGGCGCAGAGCGGTGAGCAACGAAGGTCAAACGGATAACCGGCAACCGCCTCCGGCCGACTCGCGCAACGTCTACGGCGTCGAACACCGCGTCACGGCCGAAGAGCGCGCCGCCGCGAACAGTCATCGCGGCGCCATTCTCTGGTTCACGGGGCTCTCCGGGTCCGGCAAGACGACGCTGGCGCTGGAACTCGAGCGCCGGCTCTTCCTCGCCGGACACCAGTCGTTCGTGCTCGACGGCGATAACGTCCGGCAGGGGCTGAACGCCGACCTCGGCTTCGGACCTGACGACCGCCACGAGAACATCCGCCGCGTCGGCGCGGTGGCCGGGCTGTTCGCCGAGGCCGGCCTGATCGCGATCACCGCGTTCATTTCACCCTACCGTGCGGATCGGGATCGCGTGCGATTGAGGCATGGCGTCCAGTTCCACGAGATCCACCTCGCGGCACCGCTCGCGATCTGCGAGGCCCGGGACACGAAAGGGCTGTATGCGCGGGCGCGGCGCGGCGAGCTGGCCGATTTCACCGGCGTTTCCGCCCCGTACGAGCCGCCCGCTCAGCCGGAGATGACATTGGAAACAGGGCAGCAGAGTGTCGATTGGTGCATCGCGCGGCTGCTGCACTACGTCGAGCGCAACTTGCGGGTAAAGTGCTCGGCTTGACGAGAATGGGAGAAGAAGCATGTCCGAATCCTTGCTGCACGCCGTCGAATCGGGTCAAGTTGCGCGCGTGCGGGACTCGCTGGCCGCGGGGGCCGACTGCAACGCGCGCAATGCCGGCAGCGCGACCGCGCTGATGCTCGCCGCTCATGCGGGCCGCGCCGACATCGTGCGCGTGCTGATCGCCGCCGGCGCGGACGTGAACGCCACCGATGAGCGGGGTTGGGGGCCGCTGATGAAGGCGGTCCACAACGCCGACCTCGACCGCGGATTCCCCGACGTGGTGGTCATGCTGATCGAGGCCGGCGCCGCGATCGAGGCGCGCATCACCTACGGCATCCGCCCGCTGATGCTCGCCGCGGGATACGGCGAGGCGGCGGTGGTGCAGGCGCTGTTGAGCGCCGGCGCCGACGTCCTCGCCCGCAACGACGGCGGCCTGACCGCGCTGATGATGGTGAAGGAAAAGTTCTACGTCGACGTCATCAACCTGCTGCACGAAGCCGAGCGCGAGGCCGGTGTCGGCGAGGGCAGCTGCACGACCAAGAACGCGCCGGGGTCCAATGTCGTCACCTTCCTGAAGCCCGCCGCGCGCGGTCCGAACCGCTGAGCGCGCCGCGCCGCGGCGCCGCGGCCGTCCTGCAGGCGAGCCGCGACGCACGCGGGACCGGTCGAGCCATCGTCCGTCACGGCGTCACGCCGCCCGCTTCCGCGCGACGTACGCATCGATGACCTGCTCCAGCACCGCCAGCGGCATCGCGCCGTTGGTGAGAATCTCGTCGTGGAATTCGCGCAGGTCGAACTTGCCGCCCAGCGCCGTCCTGGCGCGCTCGCGCAGTTCCAGGATCTTCATCATGCCGACCTTGTAGGCGAGCGCCTGGCCCGGATTGACGAGGTAGCGCTCGACCTCGATCACGACATCGTTTTGCGCCATGCCGGTGTTGGCGCTCATGTAATCGATCGCCTGTTCGCGCGTCCAGCGCTTGCGGTGCAGCCCGGTGTCGACGACCAGCCGCACGGCGCGGAACATCTCGTCGCGCAGTCGCCCGAGATTGTCCAGCGGATCCTTCTCGTAGCCCATTTCCCAGGCAAGCTGTTCGGCGTACAGCGCCCAACCCTCCATGTACGCGGTGAACGGCACCACGCTGCGGAACAGCGGCAGGCCCTTGCGTTCCTGCGCGATGGCCCCCTGCAGATGGTGCCCCGGCACCGCCTCGTGATAGGCCAGCGTGCGCATCTGGAACCGGGATATCGCGGGCACGTTGCCGAGGTTGACGAAAAAGACGCCGGGCCTCGAACCGTCCAGCGGTGGCGGGTTGTAGTAGGCGCCGGGAACCGTCCTTTCCGTGAAGGCCGGCACCCGCTTGACCACCACCTTCGCGGCAGGTTTCGCGCCGAAGTGGGCGTCGAGCCCGGCGGTGATTTCGTCGATGATCGCCTGGTAGTCCTTGAGGATCTGCGCGCGGCCTTCATCGGTGTCCGGGTAGCGCTGCGCCGGCGCCGCGGCCAGCCGCTGCACGCGCTCGGCGAGCGTGCCTTCGCGATAGCCGGCGTCCGCGAGGATGCGGTCCATCGCGGCGCCGATGCGCGCCACCTCCGCGAGGCCGATCTCGTGGATCGCGTCGGCGGCCATGGTCGTCGTGGTATTGGACTCGACCTGGTATTGGTAATAGCGGTCGCCGTCCGGCAGCGCCCAGACGCCGTCGTTGCGCAGGGCCTTGGCGCGCAGCGTCTCGAAATACGCGGCAAGCGCGAGGTACGACGGGATGACGCTCTCGCCGACCGCCCGCTCCGCCTGCGCCAGCAGCGCGCCGCGCGTCGCGGCGTCGAACGTGTCGGCGGGGAGCTTGTCCAGCTTTTCCCTGAAGCTCACGGTCAGCGTATTGCCCTTCGCCCCCGGCGCCACGAAGCCCTTGATCTGGTCCAGCACCTTCTCCACCGCGAACCCGGGCGGAACGATGCCCTTGCTCTCGCGCAGCCGGATGGCCTCGATCACCTGCCCGAATCGGCGCGGGAACTCACCGAGCCGCGCGATGTAGTGCGCCGCATCGGTGGCGTCGTTGACCTGCTGCACTTCGGTCATCAGATTGGGCAGCTCGCTCTGGACGCCGAACAGCGGGTTGACCGGATGATCGTGGAACCGCCACGGCTCGCCGCGCAGCCGCATGCCAAGGAAATAGTCGAAGACGTCATAGGAGATGCGATCCTGGCCTGCGTACGCGCCGGGATCGTAGCGGTGCAGCGTCGCGTACTCTTCGTGCAGCCGCGCGAAGACCGCGTCCTCATGCGCGATCGACGCATCGTCGAGCCGGGCATTGTGCGAACGCAGCCCGAACGGCTCCAGGAACCGCATCCAGGTCAGCAGCTCGGGACTGTCCAGCGCGAACCGCAGGAACGTCCGGGCATAGAACCAGTCGACCGACAGCGGCTTGAAATACCAGGTGTGCGCCAGAAGGGCCGCGCCCAGCAGCGCAACGCCGAGCAGGCAGAGGCTCGACCACTTGACGACGCGCTTCATGGAGTATCCGGGGGAACGAAAGCAGGGAGCCTATCACCATCATCATCGGCTTGACGAGGACGCACGCCGTTCACGACGTTGACGAGACTCGCCCGCAGCGGACGTCTGCCCGGAATCGCGTTACCGGCGTATTCTTGCGGACGACGTATCCGCGCCCGCGGAATCCGGGCATCCGCTGCCGGGGAGCACCCATCTCCATGTCCGAAGGCTTCTTCACTCCGCAGCAGGAGCAGGTGCCGGGAATCCGCCCGGACGACCTGATCGCTTCGCTGGTGCGCATTCTCCCCAACACGATGCTGCGGCTCGACATCGCGGCCGATGCGCAGGCTGCGCGGGCGCAGGCGCGCAACGAGAACCTGGAGGACGGCGCGGAGCTCTGGCATCGGTTCTTCGCGCCGGAAGACGTGGCCCGGTGCACGGACCCCGAGTTCGCCATGGGCATGGTCCGCCATGAGTTCAGCGAGCTGGTCAAGGCCGGGGCCAGTTTTCCGCAGTCGGTGCGCCTGCAGGGCGCCGGCACCGGGTTCGCCGTTTCCGGCAACGGCCACGTGCTGACCAACTTCCACATGGTGACCTCCGAGATCACGCATCACCGGCGCGAGTCCGGGGCGGTCAACCGCGAGGTGCCGTGTCGCAGCCTGCGGGCCCAGGTCGCGCGCGCCCAACCCGATGGCGCCTGGCGTTGGGAAGATGCCGCGGCGGTGTGGCTGGTCAGCAATCCGCCGACGGCCCGCGCGCTCCGGGAAGACGAGACCGGCCTGTCGCACCCCAGGGAAGACACCGCGCTGCTGCGCGTCGACCCGGCGCCGTCGCGTTTCCTGCGCTTGTCGTCGCGCGCCGTCGCAAACGGCGAGACGGTGTGGATGGCGGGCTTCCCGCTGCGCAGCGCGCGAAGCGCCGGCGCCCTGCGCGCGCACGGCTATGCCGATGCCGACGGATCGCTCCGCGTCTCCCGTGGCCAGGTCACCAGGACCGCGGACGATGGCTATTTCGACGCCGACGTGGATGGCTCGATGGGAAACAGCGGCTCGCCGGCCTTCGATGCGTCCGGCAAGGTGGTCGGCATGTTCTCGCGGGCCACCGGCAACGGCCCGCGCAACGCCTTCGAGTACGGCCACCTGTCGCGGGTGTTCGTCCGCAGTGCGCTGGCCGGCGACGGCCTGCAGCTCGCGGGCCTGCTCCCTGCTGACGGCGGCTGAAGGGCTGGCGCGGCGCTCGCCACGCCTGCCGTTGCGAATGGGAGAAGACGAATGCGGACCGAGGACGACCCGGGCACTTCGCCAAGCGACCTGCCGGAGCACGTTCGCCGCAATCGCATCGTGTGGGACAAATGGGCAAGCGAGTATCAGCGGCCCGGCGAAGCTGCCTGGGCCCGGCAGGATCCGACCTGGGGGATCTGGGGAGTCCCCGAGTCCGACCTCGGGATGCTGCCGGACGATCTCGCAGGCAAGGACGCGATCGAGCTCGGCTGCGGCACGGCCTACGTTTCCTCCTGGCTGGCCCGGCGCGGCGCGCGGGTCGTCGGCATCGACAATTCCGAAGCTCAGCTGGCCACCGCGCGGCGCATGCAACGTCAGCACGGGCTCGACTTCGCGCTCCTGCACGGGAACGCCGAGGCCGTTCCCTGTCCGGACGCGTCGTTCGACTTCGCCATCTCGGAGTACGGAGCGTGCCTGTGGGCCGATCCGCAGCGCTGGGTTCCCGAAGCCGCACGCCTTCTGCGCCCCGGAGGCGGCCTCGTCTTTCTCACCAACTCGTTCCTGATGGCGCTGTGCACGCCGGAGCAGGAAGGCGTTGCCGCGACCGATCGGCTGCTGCGCCCGGCGCTCGGCTTGAAACGCATCGAATGGCCGGGCGAGAACGGGGTCGAGTTCCACCTCTCGCCCGGCGACTGGATCCGGCTGCTGCGCCGGTCGGGATTCGAGATCGAGGAACTGATGGAGCTGCATCCCCCCGCAACCGCGACGCGGACGCGATACCCGTTCGTGACTCTCGACTGGGCCCGGCAGTGGCCATGCGAAGAAGTGTGGAAAGTGCGCAAGCGCGCGTGATCCGTTTCGATGCCGCCGCGGCGGTCGCCGACTGGTCCGCCGTCGACGACAGGGTGATGGGCGGCGTCTCGGCGAGCCGCCTGCGCCACGATGCCGAAGGCCACGCCGTGTTCGAGGGCACGGTCTCGCTCGCGAACAACGGCGGGTTCGCGTCGGTGCGCTCGCGGCCCGGGGACCTGGGCGTGCCGGGCGCCCTCGCCTGGCTGATCGAAGTGCGCGGCGACGGCAAGCGCTACAAGCTGAACCTGCGCACCGACGACGCCTTCGACGGCATCACCTATCAGGCCGCGTTTGCGCCGCCGGCCGGCGCATGGACCGTCGTGCGCTTGCCGCTCGGCGACTTCGGGCCGACCTTCCGCGGACAGCGCGTCGCCGCGCCGCCCCTCGATCCCGCCCGGGTGCGGCAGGCCGGCCTCATGATCGCGGATCGGCAGGCCGGGCCCTTCGCTCTGGCGGTGCGCGCGATTTGCGTCGAATGAGGGCGGCTCGCGCGAACGACGGTTGACCCGGGTCACCCAACCCGCAATACTCGGGCCCGCGCGGCGGTATCCGCGACAAGACAACGATGACGATCGAGCATTTCGACGTGGTGGTGGTGGGCGCCGGCATCTCCGGGATCGGCGCCGGCCGTCATCTGCAGGCCCACAGCCCCGATCGCACCTACGTCATTCTCGAAGGGCGCGCGCGCATCGGCGGCACCTGGGACCTGTTCCGCTATCCGGGCATCCGCTCCGACAGCGACATGTATACGCTCGGCTACAACTTCAAGCCGTGGACCGAGGCAAGGGCGATCGCCGACGGGCCGTCGATCCTGAAATACCTGAGTGAGACGGTCACCGAAAACGCCATCTGCGAGCACATCCGCTTCGGCCACCATGTGAACGGGGCCGCGTGGGATTCGGCCGCGGCGCGCTGGACCGTCGAGGCCACGCATGACGGCGCGACCGTCCGCCTCACCTGCAATTTCCTCTTCATGTGCAGCGGCTATTACGATTTCGCCAAAGGCTATACGCCCGACTTCAAGGGCACCGAACGCTACGGCGGGAGGATCGTCCACCCGCAGCTCTGGCCGCAGGACCTCGACTACGCCGGCAAGCGCGTCGTGATCATCGGCAGCGGCGCGACGGCCGTCACGCTGGTGCCGGAAATGGCGAAGACCGCCGGTCACGTGATCATGCTGCAGCGCTCGCCGACCTGGGTGATCTCGCGTCCCGCCGAGGACCGGCTCGCCAACGGGCTGCGGCGCTGGCTGCCGCCGATGCTCGCCTACCGCATCATCCGCTGGCGCAACGTCGCGCTGCAGATGTGGATATTCAACCTCGCGCGCTCGCGGCCGAAGCTCGTCGGAAAGAAGCTGCTCAGCCTCGTGCGCCGGCATCTCGGCCCCGACTACGACGTCGCCACCCACTTTACGCCGAGGTACAACCCGTGGGAGCAGCGGCTGTGCCTCGTGCCCGACGCCGACCTGTTCGACGCGATCAGGAGCGGCCGCGCCAGCGTCGTCACCGACCACATCGACACCTTCACCGAAACGGGCATCCGGCTCGCCTCGGGCACGACGCTCGACGCCGACATCGTCGTCACGGCGACCGGGCTCAACCTGCAGTTCCTGAGCGGCCTCGACACGACGGTCGACGGGCGCAAGGTCGATTTTTCGAAGACGCTCGGCTACAAGGGCATGATGTTCTCGGGCGTGCCGAATCTCGCGAGCTCGTTCGGCTACACCAACGCGTCGTGGACGCTGAAGGTCGACCTCACCTGCGAGTATGTCTGCCGCCTGCTGAACCATATGCGGGCGACGGGGACCGCGATCGCGACGCCGAGGCTCGACGATCCGGAGGTCACGCCCGAGCGGTGGATCGACTTCTCCTCGGGCTATTTCGCGCGTTCGCTGGACAAGTTCCCGCAGCAGGGAAGCAAGCTGCCGTGGAAGCTCCACCAGAATTACGCCCGGGACATCCTGTTGTTGCGGTACGGCGCCGTCGACGACGGCACGATGGTGTTCTCGAAGGCGGGCGCGGCGGGCAGGCCGAAGGACCCGCGCGAACTCGAAACGACCGCATAGAGGCCCGGCGCCCGTGAAGTGGAAGATGTCCGAGAATTCCGTGTTTGCGATCCTGCTGCGCTCGCCCTGGTGGATGAGCGTCGGTGTCGCCGGCGCGATCGCCGGAGTCGCGCTGGCCCTGCTCCCCGCCACCTACAAGACGCTGGGGGCGACGCTCTGCATCCCGTTCCTGGTGATCGCCGCCATTGCGGCCTGGCGGCAATGGCAAGTACCGTCCGCAGCCCGCGTGGACAAGACGATCGAGGCGGTCCGGGCGATGTCGCGGAGCGACTTCGTGACGGCCGTCGAGGCGGCCTATCTTCGCGACGGTTATGCGGTCACCCGCGTCAGCGACGCGCACGCGGACCTGGAACTGAAGCAGGAATGGCGGACCGCGCTCGTCAGCTGCAAGCGCTGGAAGGTCGCGCGCATCGGCGTCGAGGCGTTGCGGGAGCTGCTGGCGGCGAAGGAAGCGCGCGAGCTGCGCGAAGGCGTATTCATCGCGACCGGCGAGATCACCGACAGCGCGCGCAAGTTCGCCGCGGAGAACGGGATCCGGCTGGTCGGCGGCCCCGAGCTCGCGCAATTGCTGCCGCAAATCGGCCGCTGACGATTTGCGCAGTGTTGTGCGCCGCGGCTTGCCCGGCGCGCTCAACCCGGGCTACGATCGCGGCAACGACGGGAGAACGCATGACTACACTGACTGAACGGCTCGAGCGGTGCTACACCGGCGCGGTGCACGACGTGCTGCGGATGATGGGGCACGAGAACATCGTGCTGCCGACCGCGATCAAGGCGATCGCGCCGGGTACCCGGCTCGCCGGGCCGGCATGGACCGTCGCCGGACACATCGACCGCACGAAGACGCGCCATGAAACGCTGCTCGGGTGGTGCACGCTGCTGGCGAAGGCGCCCTCGGGTCACGTCGTCGTCTGCCAGCCCAACAACCACGAAGTCGCGCTGATGGGCGAACTCTCGGCGCAGACACTGCACGCGCGCGGCGTGCGCGGCTACGTCGTCGACGGCGGCTCGCGCGACACCGACCTCGTCCTTGCGCAGGGGTTCCCGGTGTTCTGCTCGTTCCTCACGCCGTCGGACATCGTCGAGCGCTGGATTCCCGACCGCTACGGCGAGCCCGTCACCATCGGCACCGTCACCATTGCCACCGGCGACTACATCCTGGGTGACCGCGACGGCGTCGTCGTCATCCCGCGCGCCCTTGCCGAGGACGTGGTCGCGCGCACCGAGGAAGTCGTCGCCACCGAAAGCGACATGCGCCGCGCGTTGATCGGCGGCATGGACCCGATCGCGGCGTACAACACCTATGGCAAGTTCTGAGCCTTCCGCCGGGCCGCCCCAAGGAAGGCTCGCTCCCGCTCGGCGGGAAGGCGGGCAGCGCCAAGGGTGCCCAGATCTGCCGGCCGCCGTGATGAAGCTCGCGCCGCAGGACAACGTCGCGGTGGCGCTGCGCCCGCTCTCCGCCGGCGAGGTGGTCATGCTGGGCGGCACCCCGCTGCGCGTCGCGCGCGACATCGCCGTCGGCCACAAGCTGGCGGCGCAGTCGATCGCAGCCGGCGAGAAGATCCTCAAGTACAACTGCCCGATCGGTTCCGCGTCCGCACCGATCGCTCCGGGCGACTACGTGCACACGCACAACGTCGCCAGCGACTACCTCCCGACCTACACGCTGCCCCAGTGACGAACACCCTGCAGGGCTATCCGCGCGCCGACGGCCGCAAGGGCATACGCAACGTTCTGGTCGTCGCGTATCTCGTCGAATGCGCGCACCACGTCGCGCGCGAGATCGCTGCGCCATTTCGCGAGCGCAGCGTGCACCTGATCGGCTTCCCGGGGTGCTATCCGAACGCCTACGCGCTGGCGATGATGGAGAAGCTCTGCACGCACCCCAACGTCGGCGGCGTGCTGCTGGTCTCGCTCGGCTGCGAGGGGTTCAACAAGCGGCAGCTCGGCCAGACCGTGGAGGTCTCCGGTCGCCCGGTGCTGACGATGGGAATTCAGGCGACGGGCGGCACGCAGAAGACGATCGCCGCCGGTCGCGAGTGGGTCGCGGCGACGCTGCCCGCGCTGGCGGCGCAGCCGCCGGTTCCCATGGGCATCGACGAGCTCACCGTCGGCACGATCTGCGGCGGGTCGGACGCCACCTCGGGCCTCACCGCCAACCCGGCGATGGGCGTCGCGTTCGACCTTCTCGTCAAGGGCGGCGCGAAAACAATTTTCGAGGAAACCGGCGAGCTGATCGGCATGGAGCACCTGATGGCCGCGCGCGCCGCCAGTCCGGCGCTCGGCGCCGCGCTGAAGGACAGCGTCGCCAAGGCCGCGCGGTACTACGCGACGTTGGGATACGCCAGCTTCGCCCCGGGCAATGCCGACGGCGGGCTCACCACCATCGAGGAAAAATCCCTCGGCGCCTACGCGAAATCCGGGCAGTCGACCATCGACGGCATCATCAAGCCGGGCATCGAGCCGCCGCGCAAGGGACTCTACCTGCTCGATGTCGTGCCCGACGGCGACGTGCGCTTCGGCTTTCCCAACATCAACGACAATGCGGAGATCGCCGAGCTGATCGCCTGCGGCTCGCACGTGATCCTGTTCTCGACCGGGCGCGGCTCGGTCGTGGGCTCGGCCATCGCGCCGGTGATCAAGGTCTGCGCCAATCCCGAGACGTGGAAGCGAATGGAGGACGACATGGATGTCGATGCCGGCCGCATCCTGGAAGGCCGCTCGACGCTGCCGGAAGTCGGCCGCGAGATCTTCGATCTGGTGCAACGCGTCGGCAGCGGCGCGCCGACAAAATCGGAAGCGCTCGGGCACCAGGAGTTCATCCTGACCTACAAGAGCTTCGAGCCGCTGGGGCCGGCATGCCTGCCGGCATGATTCCCGGCGCACATGTGGGACAATTTGCAATCGTGGACGTGAAGGCGCAGCCCGGGTTGAGCGACGCCAAACCCGGGTCGATCGTCCAGGTGACCTCACCCCACCGTAAACCGTTTCCCCGGGTCTCGCGTCGCCCGACCCGGGCTGCGGCACGGTGGGCCACGCGAACAACACCAACACGAGGCAGCACGATGAACGACGAAAAGATCAAGGTACGAGTCACCGAAAGCGGGCAGTCGCTCGAAGTCGTGGTCCTGCACAAGCGCCCCGAAAGGATCGAGGTCGTCCTCGGCGCCGGCGTCCACAGCGTCCGCTGCGAACTGACGCCCAATCGCGCCGGGTTCGCCTACGTCGGCAACGCGATGGGGCGCGAGATCGTCTACGAACGCAGCCGCGAGCAGGTGCGCGCCGATATCGAGCGCGTCAATCCCTTCGTTCGCAATTTCCGGCGGTAGGGCAACGCCCCGCTCTGCTCTGCCCCCGACACTCCTGCCTGCCCTCGACACTCCTGCCTGCGCCGGCACCATGATGTCACCCCACCGCGATCACGACATGGCGCCAAAGACACCGACCGGGATGAGCACCCTTCGCCACCTGTTCGACCGCAATCGCGTCTGGGCGGAACGCATCCGGCAGCGCGATCCGAATTTCTTTCGCACGCTCTCGCACCAGCAATCGCCGGCGTACCTGTGGATCGGCTGCTCCGACAGCCGCGTGCCGGCCAACGAGATCGTGGGGCTCCTGCCGGGCGAGCTGTTCGTGCACCGCAATATCGCCAATGTCGTTGTGCACACGGATCTCAACTGCCTTTCCGTGATCCAGTTCGCGGTGGATGTACTGAAAATCCGCCACATCATCGTCTGCGGACACTACGGCTGCAGCGGTGTGGGCGCGGCGCTGCGCGGCGAGCGCATCGGCCTCGCCGACAACTGGCTGCGCCATGTGCAGGACGTGCGCGAGAAGCATCAGCGGCATCTGCTGCCGGTTTCCGATGACGCGCGGCGCGGCGATCTGATGTGCGAACTCAACGTCATCGAGCAGGCGGCCAACGTCTGCCAGACCTCCATCGTTCGCGACGCCTGGGAAAGAGGCCAGGCGCTGGCGGTGCACGGCTGGATCTACGGGCTGCACGATGGCCTCCTGACCGACCTCGGGGCCACCATCGCGGCGCCGGGCGAGGTGAAGGACGCGTGCGGCGCCGCGATCGCCGGCGTCTCCCGGCGTGCCGCGGAATGACCGGCCGCCGCAACCGATGATCCGGACAATGGCCACACCGCGGCAACGACGCACGGCACCGCGAGCCCGATGATCCCGCGCCGGTCAGCCGGACGGGACGTCAAGACATGGTAATGCTGCACAACCCGTCAAAGGAGACCGGCGCATGGCTGCTTATCTGATCGTGGACGTGGACATCAAGGATCCTGCCGCGTACGAAGACTACAAGGCGAAAGTCCCCGAATTCATCCGCAAGCACGGCGGTGAATATCTCGTGCGCGGCGGAGCGCACGAAGTCATCGAAGGCGACTGGCGGCCGACGCGCCTCGTGCTGTTCCGCTTTCCGGACAAGGCTGCCGTCATGGGGTTCGTCAACGATCCGGAGTACCAGCCGCTCGCCGCGTTGCGGCACCGCATCGCCGACACCGACATGGTGATGGTCGAAGGGCTCTGACCCTGGGGTGTCGCCCCGTGCGTAGCCCGGCGCTGAGCGCAGCGAAACCCGGGGCCGGACTCCACCCAGAGGCACCCACCCGGGTTTCGTTGCGCTCAACGCCGGGCTGCGTTCCCGGGTTACACGAGCGGTGCTTCGAGCAGGCAACCGAACTCGCGCGCGAAATCGACCGACACGCGCGCGTGCACGGCCCCCTGCCGGTCGAGAAAGCGCTGCGTGCCGCTCAACGCGAACACGCCTTCGTGCCAGATGTTCGGATGGATGTAGAGTCCGCGCCGGCCGTCGAAGCGGAAGCACACGAAATGTTCCGGCTTCACGTCGTCGCCGGGAAGCGCCAGCGGCACGTAGAACGGCTTGGCGTCGAGCGGAAAGAACATCTGTCCGCCGTCCGGATGATAGTTGCAGTGCCACAGCAGCATCCGCTCCGGCGGCCGGTCGTGCTTCTCGTCGGCTGCCGTGGGATCGTCCGCATACGCGAGGATGTAGTGGCCGCCGACAGCTTCGTTGCGGCCGTAGAGGACGTCGCCTTTCCACTCGCTGGCGAACACGCCTTCCGTCGTGCCGCCCTCGTCGCCCGAGTCGGGATCCACCGACCGCGAGCCCTGTGCGGGCCAGCGGACGACCTCGATCCGGCATTGCGCCGGGTCGTCGACGAGGCAGCCGTAGCCGTCGAGTGCCGCGGCGGTGGCCTCGACCACCGGCATGCGGACCCGTTTCAGCCCCGAGGGAAGGTCCGGGTGGAGGTAATTCGGCGCGGCGTGCATGGTTTCCTGCGTGTCGTCGGCGCGGTTCCGCGGCCGTGGTACGGCGCGTGGCGGTATCCGGTAGCGGCGGACATCGACACCACCGACGTTCCGGGAAGTACGTTCATGCGGCCGCCTCCCTGCAGCGCTTGAATCGGCCGCCGGGTCACCGCGAACTCGACGCGGTCCGCGGGAATCCTGGCCGGCATTCTACCGCACCCGACGCGGGCGCAAGGGGTGCTACAAGCGGCCAGCGACGCCACGTAACGCCTCGCCGCCAGCGTCCAACCGGAGCACCTTCGTCCATGATGACGACATCATCGTTGCCACCTGATTCGCCCACGATCCTCAAGGCACGCCGTGGTGGCCAATCGCCGAGCTGCGCCAGACGGCGGGCAGCATCCACACCGGGCCGATGTCGACCGTGACCGCACCGCCGGTCAGCGCGATCCCGTGGAACAGGACCCAGGTCGCGGAGACCGTGGTCGGCACCGCATCGGTTACGTTCGCGGACGGCAACAACGCGACGTTCGCCTGCACCATGAACGGCAAGGCGCAGTCGAAGCCGATCACGCGGCAGGTTTTCGGCGCTCCCGGCGCGATCTGCCCGCAGGTTTTGGCGGCAGTCGCGATCAGGATCGCCTGTGTGGCCGCATAATCTCCGATGGCAACCCGGGCACCGGCGCCGGGGTGCCGCTTGTCCATCGAGGAGTGACGCATGTTGCAGCGGAAAGACCCCCAGTTCCTGCACGAGATCCGGCAGTCCCTCTACACCGCCGTCCTGTCCGACGTGCTGGACGAGCTCGGTTTCCGCGATCAGGCGATGTCGCCGTCGATCCGGCCGCTCGACGAGGACCTTCCGCTCGCCGGCTTCGCCCGGACCGGCGTGTATCGCGAGGTGTTCCACACCGTCGACGGCGAGAACCCCTACGAACTCGAGATTGCACTCGTCGACGACCTCAAGCCCGATGAAGTCGCGGTCTTCGGGTGTTGCGGCTCGCGCCGCATCGCGCCATGGGGCGAGCTGCTGTCGACCGCATGCCGCGCGCGGGGCGCGGCCGGCTGCGTGACCGACGGCATGGTCCGCGATATCCGCGCCATCCGGGCGCTGCGCTTCCCGGTCTTTCACGGCGGCATCGCGCCGCTCGACTCGAAAGGCCGAGGCAAGGTCGCCGAGATCGACACGCCGATCCGCTGCGGTGGCGTCGCTGTCGCCCCCGGGGACCTGGTCGTGGGCGATGCCGACGGCGTCATCGTCGTGCCGCAGGCCGTCGAGGGCGAGGCGCTGCGCCGCGCGCTTGCCAAGGTCGCCGGGGAGAACACCACGCGCGACGAGCTTGCCGCCGGCGCCAAGCTCGCCGACGTCTTCGCCAGGTACCGGGTGCTCTGAGAGGCTGAGAGTCTTTCGATCATGCCCGCTCATCACGCCAGAAGACGCCCGCTCGTCGTTGCCAATGCTCGCCATAGCCCGAGCTATGGCTGCGCTTTGCGCCTCGAGCGGCCGCCTTCTGGCGCGCTGCTCGGGCACGCTCGAAAAACTCTCAGCCTCTGAGGAGATCGGACGGCTCATCGCGGCGACGGCGCCGGGCGATCGACGCAGCGATGCTGTCGCGCGCTCGTCGGCGCCGCGAGCGGCCGGCACACTCTTGCCGCGAACGCCGACTTCAGGACGCCGATCACACACGTCGCGCCCGCGGTGCGCTAACGGACGTGCAGTCCGGTCGCCAGAATGTCGAAAAAGATGCAGTACAAGGCAATCGGTACCGGAAGACCTGCCAGCGTGCAGATGAGGTAGGTACGGAACTTGATTCCTGACATCGCGAGCGCGTAATTCAATGCCGGCACCGTCTGGAACAGGATTCGCAGCAGCACGACGCTCGCGACAGGATGGGCGTCGAGTTCGCGCAGTGTCCGGACCGCTACCCGGTTCTCAAGCAATCTCAGGGCATCCCCACCAAGGGCCCGGATCGTCACGAATGTGAATGCGCACGAGGTGACGGCGGCAACGTAGGTGACCGCACCGCCCCAAAACCGCCCGCGCGTGAGCACCGCCGCAGCGAGAAACACCCAACCGGGAATCTGGATCAGGTTACCCAGCGAAAAGAGCAGGATGAAAAGCATCAGACCGCCGATCTCATGCTGCAGGACGACTTGCCGCATGAACGCCAGATTGAAGTGATCCCGCAATCCGGAGACTTGGAAGACCGTAAGCAAGACGGCCAGCCACCGGCCTCACGATTCCCCAGTCGCTGCTGCTGCGCGCGGACGATACCATTCCATAGCGCACCCGAGTTCAGGTCCAAGTCAAAGTCCATCCTCAACGAATGGCTGGTCATGGCCGCTATGTAGAGCTCCACATGGCGGCCACTGCTGCCTCGCGATCGTGTATCGCCGCTATCGACCCGAACCGGGCGTTGACGGCGAGCCGCTCGGCGACCGTCTTCCCGCGTCCTCGCCCCTTTGTGCCCGCAAGTTGGGTGGCAGCGTGGGAGTGGATTGACGCTCGTCAACCGTTGATTGAATGCAATGCTGCTCAGACTTGTTCCTGGTCGCGTGCGGCGTATGCCTCGACGAAATCAACAGCGGCTTTGCTGCCCCCGGCGAAAGCCTTGAGCGCCTCCTCGTGCAGCGTCTCCATCGCCTCCTCCTTGTAGTGCAGGTACTGCTGCGAGAGCAGCACGCTCGCTTTGCGGGGACGCGGCAGGTCAATTCTCATGGTCTTGGTGATCGTTCCCGGCCGGTTGCTCATGATAAGCAGCACGTCGGCGAGAAAGATCGCCTCGTCGATCTCCGAGGTGACGAAAAGCACGGTCTGCTGGCGTTCCTCATACAAACGCACGAAGTATTCCACCATCAGCTCCCGCGTCATGGCGTCAAGGCCCCGGAACGGCTCATCCAGCAGCATCACCTTCGGGTTGTTGATCATCGCCCTGGCAAGTTCGGCCCGGCGCTGCATTCCGCCGGAAAGTTGCATCGGGTACTTATCCTTGAACTCACGCAGACCGACCTTGTCCAGAAGTGCCAAGGCTTGCGCTTCCACTTCCCTGGATCTGAGCTTGCGCTGAACCCTGGGGCCGTACGTAATGTTTTCGAACGTGGTCATCCACGGGAACAGCGCCGTTTCCTGGAACACCACCAGCCGGTCAGCCCCGGGGCCGGATACCTCCGAACCATCCAGCGTGATATTTCCGGTGTCGGCTCTCTCGTAGCCAGCCAGAATATTCATCAGCGTACTCTTGCCGGAACCGGAAGGGCCGATCAAAACGGTGAGCTTTCGGCTTTCGAGCGTGAACGAACATTCGTTCAACGTCTGCTGGGAGAGCGGCCCGACCCCATAGGCCTTCGACAGGCCAGTTACCGCCATTTCCCCCGCGCCTGATTGAACCGGACTGGAAACCATTTGAGCCACCGTAATTCTCTGAATAGCATCTCAAGTCGGTTCGACAGCGCGCCGGCGCGCCGGTCCGGAGTGCTTCAAAACAATCTCTGCCACGGCGCCGCCCACTTCCCTGCAAATCGGATGAGGCTGCTGCAAAGGTAACCGGCAACACCGATGCTGATCATGCCCACAACAATTTGCGGGTAATCCCCACCCACATACGATGACCAGGTGAGGTAACCCAGACCGGCCTTCCCGGCAATCATTTCCGCGGCGACCACGACTTCCCAGGTAATGCCCATTCCGACCGCCATTCCGGTGAAAATGCTCGGCAGCGTTGCGGGCAGCACAATCCGGAAGAAGATGTCGCGGGGGCGAGACCCGAGGGACAGCGCTGCCCGGACATAGCGCACGTCAACGCTCTTGGCGCCATCAAGCACGTTGATGACAACCGTGAAAAACGCCCCAAGAAAAATGACGAACGCGATGCTCAGTTCAGTGGTGGGCCAGAAGATGATGGCCGTTGGAACCCACGCCAGCGGTGGGATGGGTCGCATAATCTCCAGCATGGGGAATGTCACGTCATGGGTCACCCGGTTTGCGGCCATAGCAAGTCCCAAGGGGATGCCGACGATCTGGGCGGCCATGAAACCGAAGAACACGCGTCGGAAGCTGGAAATCCAGTTTTCCCAGAACTCGGCCTTGAGAATCATCTTCGCAAGCAGGCCGAGCACCTCGCTCGGCGCAGGAATCGTCCCCAGCATCGGAACGTTGAGTCGCCTTCCGGTCTCCCACAGCGTGACCAGCAGCGCAATCGAGATGAAGCCTCGATAGACGGTCTTGCTGAACACGGTCTGTTGCGATCTTTTCATGGTCACCGCCGGTTTTCCCTGAACGTCTCTTGTCGTATTTCCTGCCGCTTCGATCGTTGACAACACGACATCGCCCGGCACTATGCCAGCTCACGCTCTCCGGCCTCGAACGCCTTGGTCGCTTCCTCGTGCACGGCCTCGAACACCTCTTCCTTCAACTCCAGGTAGCGTTGAGACGACCTCACGCGGTAGCTGCGTGGCCGCGGGAAATCCACCTTGATCGCCTTTTTCACACGGCACGGTCGAGTGGTCATGATAACGACGGTGGTTCCCAGAAACAGCGCCTCTTCCAGGTCATGAGTGATGAAAAACACCGTCTTCCGCACCCGGTCGTAAGCCTGGAGCAAAAACTCCTGCACCACGCCCTTGGTCAGTGCATCCATGGCGCGAAACGGCTCGTCGAGCAGAAGAACCTTCGGGTCGTTAATGAGCGCGCGCGCAATTTCCACGCGACGCCGCATGCCGGATGAGATTTCCCCCGGGTATCTGTGCGCGATTCCGGAGAGACCGAGTTCCCCCAGAAGAACGCTCGCAGCGCGCCTGGCTTCGCGCGCCGACGCACGACCCTGCACCTCCGGGCCGTAAGTGATGTTCTCCAGCACCGTGTACCAGGGGAACAGCGCACCATTTTGAAACACCACCATACGCTCGGACCCGGGTTCCGTCGTGAGCCCTGCGGAACATAATTCCTCGCCGTCGAGTTCGATGATGCCCGATGTGATCCCGTGGAATCCCGCGATGGCATTGAGTAAAGTGGTCTTGCCGCACCCTGAGGGACCAACCACGACGCAGAACTCGCCGGCGGCGATCTCCAGGGAGCAGTTGTCCACCGCCAGCACGTTCACACCATCCGGATCGTAAACTTTTGATACGTTTCGGATGGAGATCCTGCCGTTAACCGCGGCAGGCGGTCCGACGTTTGTCATCACGCCTCCCGCACGGTCCAGCGCATGAGCATTGACCCCACCAACCTGATGAGCGCGCTATAAAGATAGCCGACCACTCCAAGGGTGACCATGGCGATGACAATGACCGGGTATTGGCTAAGCACGTACGAGTCCCATATCAGAAAGCCCAGGCCATGCTCGCCTGACACCATTTCGGCCGCCACCAGCGAAAACCAGGCGACGCCAACCCCAATTTGGAGGCCGGTAAAGATATGCGGCATCGCGCCGGGAACGACCACCCGCAAGAAAATATGGCGCGGCTTCGACCCGAGGCAGCGCGCGGCGCGAAAATAGCTCTCGTCTATTGACTCGACGCCGAGCAATGTATTGAGCGTGGTCGCGAAGAACGCGGCCAGGAATGCGAGAAAAATGATCGGCGCCTCTCTTCCCGGCATCATAAGGATCGCCAACGGCACCCAGGCAAGCACCGGAATCGGCCGCAGCATTTCGATCACCGGAAAGGCGTAGTCCTTGAACGTTCGCTTCCACCCCATGAACAACCCGAGCGGCACCCCGAGCGCTGTGGCGAGGAAGAACGCCTGCGCCACCCGCCAGGAACTCCAGAGAATATGCTTGTAGTAATCCGGCGAGAACATTGAAGTGCCGAACGTCGGATCGCGGGAAACGAACTCGTTCCACACCTGCACGGGACCGGGCAGCTTCTCGAATCGTGGGAGCGCCAATACCTCCGTCAGCAGATACCAGGCGCCGAGGAACGCCACGATGCCTGCGAGACCAAGGTAGGGCGTAGTGCTCTTGAGCCACAGGACCAGGCGGTAGCGGGCAAGCCGGACACTGCCCTGCCTTTGCTCTTCGGCCTGCACGGAACCCGGTCTGTCTGCCGCAGAGGCAAATTCGATGGACATATTGGTTCGCCCGCACATGAACACCTGCGCCTTGACGCTTGAAACGCGGCAAGGCGCAGGTCAAAATAACCGAATCAGATCTTGGGTGCTTTGGACACATCCAGGGGCTTGATAACCCCCAGAGGCAGCGTAATCCCCTTTTCCTTTACCACTTGGCGCGCCAGGGAATCATCAATTGCACCGGCAGGAGCCGTGTCGACGTCAATGACCTTGGCGCCATGCAGAAATGTGTAGGTCCCGGTCAGATGCTGCATCACTTTGTCGTCGAAAACAAAAGGCTTGGTATCCCGCAAAGGGCTGCCGCCGCGTTCCGGGGGAACGGCACCGAAGATCGAGTACCAAGCCATGGGCACGGTAATGCCTTTGGTCTGGGACTTCACGATCTCCGCGACCTCGTTCCAGTTCTTGGGGTCGAGAATGAACTGCTGAGCTTCGAGTTCAGCCTTCAGCCAGCCCTTGGCAATGTCGGGATGCTGCTTGATGAAGTCCTCGCGCATCGCAATGAATCCGGCGTCCGGCATGTTGAAGACATGCCCGGTGGCGACTTCTCTTGCCACGCCTTCGCCCACGATGTCGCCGATGCGGGACACGGAGGGTTCCCACAGCACGGCCGCGTCAATCTTCTTTGCGCGGAAGCTGGTCGTGATCACCTCGATGGACTGGTTCAGCACCTCTGACGGCTGTATTTTGGTCCGTTCGATGACCTGTCGGAGGAAGCGGTCTGCGCAACTCCCTTTGGGCGTTGCAACCACCTTCCCATCGAGCCACTTGATGGCCTCTTCCGCGGACTTGAAGGCGGGCGCATCGGCGCGAACCATGATCACGTTACACCGCTGCCCGGCGGAAAAGCCGAGGTTTGCCACCAGCCGGACCGGCGCCTGTTTGAGCTTGGTCGTGACCACGACCGCCGGCATGTCTCCCAGATAGCCGATCTGCTGCTTGTCGGCCACCATCGCGTTGACGATTATCGAACCCTGGAGCGCGCTTTCGAACTCAACCGTGCTGCCTGGGGGCAAATATTGCTTCCACAATTCCTTGGCTCGGATTACCGCAGCAGAGTAGGAAATCGTGTCATAGGGCTGGTAACCGACGGTAAGGTTCACCGGCTCCGCCGCACGCAAAGGCCCGCAGGCCAGCAATCCAGCAGCAAACATCGCTGCGCCCGCAGCGTAACGCCGGAATCCATTCATAATATTTTCCTCCTGATTTATCGATCCATGTTTACCGGCACCCCGCGGGTCTGCCGTGCGGGATCCGGGTCTGGTCGAGGGGGATCGCAGTACGCTGACTCGATCATTCGCCGTCTCTTACGCAAGCTGTCGGAAGACAGAGGGGGTGGCATTGGCGGCAATCGGTAGAACTACACTTTCGTCACGGGTGTGTCAATGTCGCCACCCTGCACTGTCGCCACCCTGCACCGGGCGCTGAACGACGGGCACACACCGCGCCCCCGCAGGCAAACGCGATCAAGAAGTCGCGGGCGCGCCGCCCACACCGCGCACGGCCAAACCCGTGGGGCGAGGATGCCGCACTCCAGGTAGCGGAAAAACTCAAGTTCCACGTACGGCGACACTGGCCCGTCGTCGGCGCGGCCATCGCGGCATTGGGCGCCGCTTTGGAGGACGACCTGCTACGACCGGTTGTGGCCCGATCACGGCCCCCCTGCCAGCATCTTTTCCTTTTCGCTGCGGGTCATGCGCCGGCCGCCAGTTGCCGCGTGAGTTGCGCGGCCGGCACTGCCTTGCATCCGGTCGCGTTCTGACCCGACCACAGCGGGGAAAAATCACCCGAGCCTTCGGCCTCGGCCTTTGCCCGCAAGGGAGCGATGGCCGAGGCAGCCAGCGGGAATGCAGGGGCGCCGCTGTTGATCGGACCGAGCTCCCTCATCAGGTAATTCATGATTCCACGGGCGGGGCGGCCCGTAAGCACATTCGTCAGCGCGGTGTGGCGTGCGGCTTCGCTTTTCAGCGCTGCGCGATGGATCGCGCTGATCGAGGCCTCGGGGCAGAGCAGGTACGCCGTTCCGATCTGCACGCCGACTGCGCCGAGCGCCATGGCGGCGGCGACTCCTTGCGCATCGGCGATGCCGCCGGCAGCGACGACCGGCAACTTCACGGCGCGCACGATCTGCGGCAGCAGCGCAAACGTGCCAACCTGGGTCGTCAGGTCATCCGACAGGAACATCCCGCGATGCCCGCCCGCCTCCACGCCTTGCGCGATGACGACGTCGACGCCGTGCGCTTCGAGCCAGAGTGCTTCTTCGACTGTCGTCGCGGAGGAGAATATCTTGGCGCGCAAGGATTTCACCCGCGCCAGCAGCGGCGCGGGCGGCAGACCGAAATGGAAACTCACCACGGCCGGCCGATACTCCTCGAGCACGTCGGCAAACTCGGCGCTGAACGGAGCGCGCCCCGGCCCCGCCGGGATGCCCGCAGGATCGACTCCGTACTGCCGGTAATACGGCGCGAGCGCGGCGCGCCAGGCGGA
>Ga0315283_10000261_pt1 | contig 36288 bp, 36 predicted proteins | sample YL17G09_0_MG_FD_204541 | JGI IMG/M metagenome (GOLD analysis project Ga0315283, IMG submission 204541) | Sediment microbial communities from Yellowstone Lake, YNP, Wyoming, USA - YL17G09_0 | ecosystem: Environmental > Aquatic > Freshwater > Lake > Sediment | place: USA: Wyoming | collected...
GGGGCAGACCACAAGGAAGTAACTCCGAAGGGGGGAAGATACCCTCACGCTTGTTATAGACCCGCTTTATTACAGGCTTAGGCTTGTGGCAAAGACGGGTGGAGGGGAGCTTTATCGGCAGGCGGGGGTTCGACAGAACCCCGCATTCAGCGAGTACCGTTTGGCGGACGATTCAGCGGCTCGATCAGCGTCCTTCAATTCTGAGGCCGCGGCCGTAGGGAGAGCCGAAACTGGTCTATCTCGTTTATCTGGTCAGTGAGGCAGAGGGCAAGACGAGCGGGAGAGGCGGGACTGGCGCGACGGGGTGAGTTGATCTGTCTCGTTTGTCCGGTCTATTTGGTTTATCTTGCTGGCCGGACCGGAAAACCAACCAGAAGAACCAGAGAGACCAGATAGACCAGATAGACCAGATAGACCAGACAGACGAGCAGGATTCGCGTTCAGCTCGCCGAGATCTTCCGCGTGAACGGAGAGAGGCAGGAGTAACAGGAGAAAGACCACCCACATGGCGAGCCTCCGAAAAGAGTGGGACGAGGCCTGTTGATCTCCTGTGCTCGCGCAACGCGCGGTCGCGGACTCCCCTCGTTGGACGCGCGCAGTGGGAGATCAATCAGCCCCCGTCCCTGAGAGGAAACGAGCAAGCTTGGAAGGATCATTAAATGGAACGAACAGCGGGTTCAGCCTACTCCCTGCCTGAAGATCAGCGCAAGCGGTCAGAAACGGTTCCTGACAACCTTATTTCTCCCCGTTCCCCTGAAAGGCGGGGTGCTTTCGCATGAGGAAAGGGGTATCCTGCTACGATAAAGCCTTTAGCTGACTGGTGTTTACGCACATGCCTGGATTTGACAAGAAATCGCTCAGCGAACGTGATATCTGCACCAAGTTCATCACGCCAGCCGTTGAGCAGGCGGGATGGGATGTCCTGTCACAAATCCGTGAAGAGGTCTATTTCACGAAGGGCCGGATCATTGTCCGGGGGAAGCTCGTCACTCGCGGTAAAGCCAAGCGCGCCGATTACATTCTCTACTACAAACCAAACATCCCCATCGCCCTGATCGAGGCCAAGGACAACAGCTACGCCGTTGGTGGTGGCATGCAGCAAGCCCTGGAGTATGCCGCGACCCTCGACATCCCCTTCGTTTTTTCATCCAACGGCGACGGGTTTCTGTTCCACGACCGAACCGGCCAGAGCGGCAAGTTGGAAAGCGACTTGTCCCTCGACGCCTTTCCTGCCCCAGATAAGCTATGGCAGAAGTACCGCGCCTGGAAAGACTTAGCGCCCTGGCAGGAAGAGATCGTCCTCCAGAACTACCACGACGACGCGAGCGGGAAGGAGGCACGCTACTACCAGCGCATCGCGATCAACAAGACCATCGAGGCCATCGCCAAAGGTCAGGATCGTATCCTCCTCGTCATGGCGACTGGCACCGGCAAGACCTACACCGCTTTTCAAATCATCTGGCGTTTGTGGAAGGCCAAACGCAAGAAACGCATCCTCTACCTCGCGGATCGCAACGTCCTGATCGATCAGACCATGGTCAACGACTTCCGCCCCTTTGGGAAGACGATGGCCAAGCTCAGCACAGGCTCCAAGACCATCGAGCGTGAGGACGGGAACGTGGTTGATCTGCCCACCGCCGTGGACAAGAAGCATCGGCGCATCGATACCTCCTACGAGATATACCTCGGCCTCTATCAGGCCATCACAGGCCCGGAGGAGTCTCAAAAGCTTTTTCGGGAACTCTCGCCCGACTTCTTCGACCTCATCGTGATCGACGAATGTCATCGCGGCAGCGCGGCGGAAGATTCCGCCTGGCGGGAGATTCTCGACTACTTCTCCAGCGCCACCCAGATCGGTCTCACCGCCACGCCCAAAGAAACCGAATACGTCTCGAACATCCACTACTTCGGCAAACCCGTCTACACCTACTCGCTGAAGGAAGGTATCCGCGACGGCTTCCTCGCTCCCTATAAAGTAGTGAAGGTCCATCTCGATGTGGACGTGGAAGGCTACCGCCCGACCAAGGGAGAGACCGATAAATATGGCCAGGAAATCGAAGATCGGATCTATAACCAGAAGGATTACGATCGGAACCTGGTCATCGACGAGCGTACCAAACGTGTCGCCCGCAGGGTCAGTGAATTCTTAAAGGACAGCGGCGACCGCTTTCAGAAGACCATTGTTTTCTGCGTGGACACCCCCCATGCCGCGCGTATGCGCCAGGCCCTCATTAACGAGAACCCCGATCTTGTGCAGCAGAACGAACGCTACGTGATGCGGATCACCGGCGATGATGCCGAAGGCTGCGCCCAGATTGGCAACTTCATTGACCCGGAGGCGAAATACCCCGTGATCGTCACCACCTCACGGCTGCTCTCCACCGGGGTCGATGCCCAAACCTGCCGATTGATCGTGCTTGATCGCGAGGTCGGCTCAATGACCGAGTTCAAGCAGATCGTCGGTCGTGGGACTCGCGTCCATGAGGACACCAAGAAGTACTATTTTACGCTGATCGACTTCCGCAAGGCCACTAACCACTTTGCCGATCCAGACTTCGATGGCGAACCGGTGCAGATCTACGAACCGGGGGAGAACGATCCGGTGGTCCCGCCGGACGATGTGCTCCCAACGGCTGATGCAGAAGACCCTATCCCGCCGAACCCAGGCGAGGATGAACGAGTCGTCGTCGATCCCGCCAAGCCGGACATCACCATCCCACCTGGGGGGACTCAGCCGCGCAAGTACTACATTCATGGCGACGAGGTCAGCGTAATTGCCGAGCGCATCGAGTATCTCGACGAATACGGCAAGCTCGTGACCGAAAGCCTGCGCGACTACTCCAAGAAGACGCTGCGGACTCGTTATGCCAGCCTCGACGCATTTCTCAAGCGGTGGAACAACACCGAGCGGAAGCAGGCCATCATCGAAGAGTTGGAAAGTGAAGGCTTGTTGCTCGAACCGTTGGCTGATGAAGTGGGGAAAGATCTCGACCCCTTCGACCTCATCTGCCACGTGGCCTTCGACCAGCCGCCGCTCACCCGACGCGAGCGCGTGGAGAATGTCCGTAAGCGGGATGTCTTCACCAAGTACGGTAAGCAAGCTCGCGCGGTGCTGGAAGCGCTGCTGCAGAAATACCAGGACGAAGGTGTCACCAGCCTTGACGATCCGCAGATACTCAAGATTTCACCGTTCGACGCCATGGGCACTCCCATCGAACTGCTGAAAACTTTCGGCGGACGACCCGGCTTTGAAAAGGCAGTCCACGAACTCCAGTCCACGCTTTATCAGGGAGCCGCCTAACTCGTTATGGAAAATATTGGCAATCAGGAGCTTTGGTCATTCGTTGATGGCATGCCTAAAGCAACGACGGCAAAAGTCGTCGACATTCGGAAGGGACCCGGGCATAAAGTACATTCTTTTCTTGAGTTGGCAACCAAGATCGCTGAATTACAGTTCAGAAATCGGAATCATGTGCTTGTATTTCGAGGCCAATCAGGAGACTATCGAAACAAGAAGAGCAACTCCACTTTAAAGCCCACCCTTTTCCGACCTCTCAAAAATGGGAACCCGAGTTCGAGTACTCTTATCAAGCGGTTCGAGACATTAAGGGAGGCAGAGAAAGAACTCGCACAACGATACGTACAAGCGGGTTTTCTCGGCATTGATCGGCTAAAACGCCAACGTATTTTACGATGGGCGATCCTTCAGCACTACGAGGTCTGCCCAACGCCATTGTTGGATATCACTATCTCTCTCCGTATCGCAGCTTCATTTGGATCCCATGATTGCGAAGATCAAGCATTTCTGTTCGTTCTTGGTGTGCCAAACTTGAGCGGCGCAATTACGGCAAGCGCCGAAGCTGGTTTGCAAATCGTTCGACTGTCCAGTGTCTGTCCGCCCAAGGCTATTCGTCCACACCTTCAAGAAGGTTATCTGCTCGGCGAATATCCTGAGATGTCTGATTTTGCTCAGAAACAAGAATACTTTCACTATGAAATTGATTTCGGTCGGCGGTTAGTCGCCAAGTTTCGGTTTAATCCAAAAGCATTCTGGAAGGATGACACCTTCCCGATGGTAAGCAAGGAGGCGCTTTATCCTTCCTCTGAAGGCGACCCATTTTCCAAGGTTGCGCTTGAAGTAAGCCAATCCATCAGCCATTTGCAGGAATAGAAATATGTCCGTCCGTAACACCGTCAAATCCATTCAAGACATCATGCGCCAGGACAGCGGCGTCGATGGCGATGCCCAACGCATCTCCCAGCTCTGCTGGATGTTCTTCCTCAAGATTATCGACGACCAGGATCTGGAACTCGAAGCGATGGAGAAGGACTATCGGTCGCCCATCCCGAAAAAGCTCCAGTGGCGTACATGGGCTGCGGACCCCGAAGGCATCACCGGCGAACCTCTCATGGACTTCGTCAACGATGAGCTATTCCCCTCGCTCAAAGAACTGTCCGGCACCGCGAAGGACGGACGCCGTCGCGTCGTGCGGGATGTGTTTGAAGACGCCTACAACTATATGAAGTCCGGCCAGCTCATGCGTCAGGTGATCAATAAGATTAACGGCATCGACTTTAACAACCTGACCGAGCGCCAGCACTTTGGCGATATTTACGAGCAGATCTTGACTGATCTCCAAAGCGCCGGCAATGCGGGCGAGTATTACACGCCTCGCGCCGTCACCGCATTCATGGCGGATCGTATCGATCCGCACCCGGGCGAGATTCTCTTCGACCCGGCCTGCGGCACCGGAGGATTTCTCACCTGCGCCATTCGCCACATGCGCGAGCACTATGTGAAGAAACCAGCCGATGAACAGAAGATGCAGCAGGGTTTGCGAGCCTGCGAAAAAAAACCGCTCCCACACATGCTTTGCGTGACGAACATGCTGCTACATGGCATCGACGACCCCTCCTTCGTCCGCCACGACAACACCCTAGCAAGACCCTATATTAGCTATGACCAGACCGACCGCGTGGACATCGTCCTGACCAATCCGCCCTTTGGTGGGAAGGAAGAGGATGGGATCGAGTCCAACTTTCCAAAACATTTTCAGACGCGCGAGACAGCTGATCTCTTCCTGGCCCTCATCGTGCGGCTGCTCAAACCAAATGGTCGCGCTGCGGTCGTCTTGCCAGAACCAATGGCAGGCGAAGGAGTGAAAGCACGACTACGAGAACATCTAATGCAGGAGTGTAACCTCCACACCATCGTCCGTTTACCCAACAGCGTATTCAAACCCTACGCCAGCATCGGCACGAATCTCTTGTTCTTTGAGAAGGGCGAGCTGACCAAAGACATCTGGTTCTACGAGCACCGCATTCCCGATGGGCAGAAAGCGTACTCGATGACCAAACCCATCCGTATCGAGCATCTGAAACCCTGCCTGGACTGGTGGGGTGGGGAGAAACGCAAGGGGCGAAAAGAAACCGATGTCGCGTGGAAGGTGACTGCCGAAGAGGTGAAAGCACGCGGCTACAATCTTGATTTTAAAAACCCCCACACCGTCGCAGTTGACCACGGCGACCCCGAGGAACTGCTGCAAAAACTCGACGCAGCCGAAAAGGAAACCTCTTCGCTACGCGAGCAACTCAAGGCAATTCTGGAGAAAGCCTTACTGCGATGAATCCGGCGCAACTTCTCGCCCGTTTCGACCGCATCAGTGAAGCGCCCGACGCCATCCCGCGCCTGCGCTGCTTCATCCTCGACCTCGCAGTGCGGGGAAAGCTGGTCGAACAAGATCCGAGGGACGAACCAGCATGCGAACTGCTAAAGCGCATTCAGGCGGGGAGGGCGCGGCTCGTAAAGGCGGGCGGAAAGAAGAAAGAGCCGCTGCCTGATTTTAGCGACGAAGACAGGCCTTTTGAGTTGCCGCACGGGTGGTGTTGGGTGCGATTTGGCGAGATCTATTCGCTTGAGTACGGCGACAACCTACCAGCCGAGAAACGCTCAAATACCGGAGAATATCCGGTCTATGGATCGAACGGAATCGTTGGCAGCCATTCGGTATGCTTCGTGAAGGAACCTTGTATCGTGGTTGGCCGAAAAGGTTCTGCGGGCGCGTTGAACTTGTCAGTGACGGAGGGGAGCTGCGTTACCGATGTGGCGTACTACTGCATTCCACCTCGCGAGCTTAATCTGATGTTTTCCTTTAAGCTGTTTTACACGCTCGGCTTAGATACGTTGGGGAAAGGCATTAAGCCGGGACTGAACAGGAACGAAGCTTATGTGCTTCCGCTTGCCCTCCCACCCCTCGCCGAACAACACCGCATCGTTGCCAAGGTAGATGAGTTAATGGCGCTGTGTGATCGGTTGGATGCAGCGCAGGCGGAACGGGAGAGCCGGCGGGATCGGCTGGTGGCCGCTTCTCTGCATAGCTTGAACAATGGCGCGGACGGCGAGGCTTTCTGCAACCACGCCCGCTTCTTCCTCAACTGTCTCCCGCGCCTCACAACAAGTCTCGGGAACATCCAGCAACTCCGCCAAACCATCCTCAGCCTCGCCGTCCGCGGCCAACTCGTCCCCCAAGACCCCAACGACGAACCGGTCTCTGAACTGCTCAAGCGGATTCAGGCTGAGAAGGCGCGGCTAGTGAGCGACGGCAAACTCCGAGGCAACACCATAATTACTCCCATTGAACCAGAAGAAGGCCACTTCCCAATTCCAGCATCTTGGGTGTGTGTGCAGTTTGGTGAAATAATGATCTCTCGTGATGGTGAGCGCATTCCGGTCTCGAAAGAGGAGCGCAATCAGCGGAAGAAAGTTTACGATTACTATGGTGCGTCAGGTGTAATCGACAAGATTGACGGCTATCTGTTCGACAAGCCACTCCTGCTTATCGGCGAAGATGGCGCCAACCTCATCAACCGCTCGACACCCATTGCCTTCATCGCTCGCGGCAAATACTGGGTAAACAACCATGCTCATGTAATGGATGGCATCTCGGGTGACTTTCTCCAGTTCATCGAGCTTCACATCAACGCCATCGACTTAAAGCCCTATGTGACAGGAGTGGCTCAGCCGAAGATGAACCAGGCGAAGATGAACAGCATTCCGATCGCGCTCCCGCCCCACGCCGAACAACACCGCATCGTTGCCAAAGTCGAAGAACTGATAGCCCTGTGCGACCGGATGGAAGCGCAGCTCACCACCACCCAAACCGAAAGCCGCCGTCTCCTCGAAGCCGTGCTTCACGAGGCCCTTTCAGCATGAGTGATATGAAATGCATTAACGGTTGCAGTTGGCACAGTTAGGGAAGGCAGTGAAGTATCGCTTTGATAAAAGGTGAACAATCCTATGACTCGGAAAGCGAAACCAAACGGAAAATTAAAGAACGCTCCAGCGACGGCACCAGGCCAAACTCTTGGCTATAGCCTCCAATTTACTCGACTGACGGCGATGCTTCTTGAGGCTCAAGACGGAAACTGGTGCAGCTTGGAGGTCTTGGATGATGTTGCCAAGCAAAGCGAAGATGGCACGACGACAGTGAGTCAGTCGAAAAGTGCATTAACAGATAATCCTGTTGCAGATCGTGCCATTTCACTATGGAAGACACTGTTCAATTGGCTTGAGCTTGTTAGATCCGGATTTGTTGAGCCAAGGGACACCAAGTTTGAATTGTATGTGTCACGACCGGTGAAAGGTGTGTTCATAAATTCATTTCATGACTCACACACTTATGAAGAGGCTAAAACGGCCATTGAGAAAGTACGCAATCAATTGTGGGGGGCAGCGCCAGAATTTACTGAACGTGCAGCCTTGCCAGACAGCCTTAGTCGCTACGTCAATCCTGTTTTGGAAGCTGATGACAAACTGCTTCTCCCTATCGTCGTCAATCTACAACTTAAATGCGGGAGTGGCAGCCCGCAATCGGACATCGAATCTGCGATTCGTCGTCATCCAGTGTCTGAGGCTAAAGTCTTCGACATTGCCGACAAACTGTGCGGTTGGGTTAAGCGGGAGACAGATAAGCGTCTGGAGAAAGGGCTGCCAGCTATCATCTCACGAGATGAATTCCATCGCGAATACACGTCGTATGTCCGCAGGATTGATCGCGACCTCATTCTGAAGGGCTTCGCTAAGAAACCTTCTGAGGCAGAAAAGCTAGAGCGGCTGCCTGATAATTTTGTACGGCAGCTCGATCTCATCGAACGCAGCTTCGATCAAAAGCTCGAGGCTATAAGCGATTTTCTTCAGGCATGTTGGGATAGGGCATTGTGGAGCAAGGCTGGCGATATCCATGACGATTCGTTTACTGAGCTGAATGATAATTTAGAGCGCACGTGGCAGAATTTGAGCCTTGCCACTAGCATAGAGGCAGGGTCTAAACCTGAAACTCAACGGGGACAATTATTGTACGCCAAATGCATGATACATACGGCTCGGATTCAAGGGATGGAGCCACCGCCGCACTTTGTTCCAGGATGTTTCCATAGTTTGGCTGATGACTTGACGGTCGGCTGGCACCCGGCCTATCAAGCGTTGCTTAAACAACCAACTAGTGAGCCATCGTGAGCATCTTAACCCAAGAGGTGCGAAACATTCAGAACCCAGCGCTAGGCGCAGGCTTGCTCTGGCGCTTTGCCTGTGGCTATGTTGGTAGCCATCCAACTCACGACCATGTTCCGTTACCACTGGCATTCCTCGTGTTGCCAATCGTGATGCATGAGCAAACAGAGGAGTTTGTTCACGCAACCCAGAAGGCCTCAGGACTGAGGGCTTTTGCGGCCAAGTTCGGGAAGTCAGAGAACTCAAAGCAAGATATTCTCTTGTCTATTCACGACAGGATGTTGGCTTTGCGACATCTGAGCGTGGATTCAATCCGGCTAGCGTTGGCTACCCGCTTACTGCACCTTAATGCGGCAAAATTGATCCCTTTGTCTGAGACCGAAGCTGCAGCGGGTATCCCATCTGAAGTTAAGCGAATGATGAAAAATGCTGAGAAGCTCGGCTGGTGGTGCGGTCTGTTGACCATGCACGAAGTAAGCACCACTCTGAAAGTGAGGTTCTGAAGTGTTGTTCCAAATTAAAGAAATCATTCTTTGGCCTAGAAATAATGCATTTGCGCCTAGACGCCTTTCGTTTGAGCCTGGGAAAGTAACTGTCATTAGTGGCGCCTCGCGGACAGGGAAGTCTGCGGTTATCCCAATCATCGATTATTGTCTGGCATCCTCGAGCTGTTCAATTCCCGTAAAGACCATTCGAGACGCCTGCGAGTGGTTTGGAATCATCGTGATAACGAGCGAGGGGGAAAAGTTATTTGCTCGTCGGGAGCCTGGTGCACATCGGACAACCGATGAAATGTTTCTATTGGAAGCGCCTGCAATTTCAGATGTACCAAGAGAAATCGCTAAGAACACAAATGCAAGCAACATACGTCGTCTGCTAGACGAGTTAGCTGGTCTGTCGAATCTGGATTTCAGCGCAGGAGAGTCTCAAGGTGGATTCGACTCGCGCCCTAGTTTCCGAGATTTAAGCTCATTTGTTTTCCAACCACAGAATGTGGTGGCCAACCCTGAAGTCCTGTTCTTTAAGACTGATCGGTATGAGCATCGCGAAAAACTGAGGAAAATATTTCCTTACATCCTCGGTGCAATCACGCCTATTTTACTTGCGAAGCAGCATGAGTTGAAGCAGCTCCAAATACAGCTGAGGCGGAAGGAGCGTGAACTCAAGGACGTAGAGCAAGTGTCGGCACAGTGGGTGGCTGAATTGAGAGCGAAGGTCAGCGAAGCGCGTGAGTTGGGGCTTCTCCCTGCGCTCCCTGAAGGCCAATTGACCCAAGAGCAGATGATAAGTGCTCTAGAAGAAGTGGTTCAACGGACCGATGTTACTCTGGCAGTGAGCGCCGCGACTATTTCCGAAGCGGTTGTGGAGCTAGGTGGTCTGGAGTCAGAGGAATCGAAGGTGTCCTTTGACCTTACATCGCTTCGTCGTCGTTTAACTGAAATGAACAGGATCCGGGAGAGTGCATCGAATTACCATGAGGCCCTTCGAATCCAGCGCGATCGCTTGCATCTTTCTGAATGGATCGGACAGCATCGAGCGGGGGACGAGACTTGCCCCGTTTGTGGGGGTGGCATGGAGCCAAGCGATCAAAAATTGGATGAACTAAGAGAGTCCCTTCTCAGACTCGAAGAGGAGGCTGGCGATACGTTTGAAGTTCCCGCAGCTTTTGATCGGGAAATGCAAAGAGTCCAGGCTGACGTAACTGAGACGAGCGAGAAACTCAAAGCGATACAGATACGGAAAGGTGCGCTTTCACAACGGTCGCAGGAAGCAAGCACACGCCAATATCAGACTAAAATGGTTGAGCGGTTTATTGGAAAGCTTGAGAATGCCTTACTTCTTCATCGCCGACTTGGTGAGGACGGGGGACTTCGGGCGGAGGTAGATCAACTGAAAGAAAAATGCCAGACATTGAATGAAGAACTGCGACGCGAAAACCTCGAAGATAGGAAGCGAAGGGCTCTGCGTTTGGTGAATGCCAACGCAGGGCGTCTTATGCCTCTGCTCGATAGCGAGCGACCAGAAGATCCTGTGTCGTTGGAAATTGATGATCTGACCGTCAAGGTTACGGGCAGTACTAACCGGGAGGATTACCTTTCGGAAATTGGCAGCGGTTCCAACTGGCTCTCCTACCACGTGGCTATTTCCCTTGCCCTTCAGCAGTATTTTCTCTCTCTAGCGCACAGCCCGGTCCCAGGATTCCTGATACTGGACCAACCGAGCCAAGTGTATTTTCCGAAGAAGCTCGTCGTTCGCGAAGGGGAGACTCCTGATGAGCCACAATTAAGAGATGAAGATATCGAAGCTGTAAGAAAGGTGTTCACGACGATTGCTCACGTAGTTGAGTCTGCGCAGGGTCGTCTCCAAGTGATTGTCCTTGACCATGCCCCGCGTGAAGTTTGGGATAGAATCGCTAACGTTGTCGCCCTTGAGGAGTGGAGGGATGGAATGAAGCTTGTTCCAGACGATTGGATTTCGTAACAACACCTTCCAGAAACCCTTTTGGACCAGGCACTGTATTCGAGATCCAAACCCGAGCGAGAGGTAGTCATGTGAGGCGAAGGACGAGTCGGAATCAGGTAGACACTAGTTGGTTCTATCTCTTGAGCCCACGTTATGCATGGCCAGCCTGAACGATTCGGATTGAGCCTTTCATGCGATTCATTCACGCCTCAGATCTGCACATCGATAGCCCGTTACGTGGTCTCGACCGCTACGACGGCGCCCCAGTTGAACGTCTTCGAACCGCGACTCGTAGCGCACTTGAACGGCTGGTGGACAAGGCGCTCACCGAGCGCGTTGACTTCGTTCTTTTCGCCGGCGACATTTACGACCGGGATTGGCAGGACTTTCACACCGGTCTGTTCTTCCGCGAGCAGATGGTACGCCTGGGGCGTGCAGGCATCCGCGTCTTCATCGTCCAGGGCAACCACGATGCGCAGGGCGTGATCTCGCGCCAGTTAACTCTGCCGCCGAACGTCACGGTATTCTCCAGCCGTAGCGCCCAGACTATTCGAATTGATGAACTATCCGTAGCGGTTCATGGGCGCAGTTTCCCCGAACGAGCAGTCGATGAAGACCTTGTTCCTTCCTATCCAGCACCTATTCCAGGCTTCTTCAATATCGGCATGCTGCACACCAGCCTGACTGGGCGTGTTAGGCACGATCCCTATGCGCCGACCGATCTCCCAACGCTGATAGCCAAGGGCTACGACTACTGGGCGTTGGGACATGTCCACGCACGGGAGGTAGTCTGCGAACAACCTAGGATCGTGTTCCCCGGAAATCTTCAGGGGCGAGATGCGAATGAAACAGGAGCGAAGGGCTGCGAGTTAATTACGGTAGAAGCTGGCCGGATCGACGCTGAGTTCGTGGCGTTGGATATAGTGCGTTGGAGTCAGGTGTCCATCTCACTCAATGGTGTTGATCAACTGGAAGCGCTGAGCGGCGTCTTCCATGACACGATGGAGCCGCTTTTCATCGGGGCAACAGATCGACTACATGCGGTACGTGTCACGCTCACGGGTTCGACTGCATTACACCGCATAGAAGCCACCCAGCCAGGCACGCTGGCGGCTGCTCTGCAAGCAGCCGCTCAAGATGTGAGCGAGGCAGAGATTTGGATCGAGCAGGTTCGGCTTGAACTGTCCACACCACTTGATCGTGTCCAAGCCGCGTTACGTCAGGATGCCGTGGGCGAACTGGTACGTCTTGTTAATTCGATTGCAGGAGATCCAGCGGAGCTGATGCGCAGGGCACAGGCTGAACTCAGTGATCTGCTTGGCAGCATGCCGCAAGAGGTGGCTGTCGGCGATGTACCGAAACTCGACGATCTCGGCGAGATGAAAAGCTTGTTGATGGATGCAGAAGCCACAGTGCTCGCGCGCCTGGCTGCGTCCGGAGAAGGCACATGAAATTCGTCCGGTTGTTGCTGCAGGCCTTTGGACCCTTCACAAATAAGGTAGTGGACTTTTCTACTGGCCCAACCGATTTGCATCTGATTTATGGGCCGAATGAAGCGGGAAAGTCGTCGGCGCTACGGGCCATGACGGACATGCGCTTCGGCATCCCGATGCGGAGCCCGGATGATTTTGTTCACGCGACAGGTGACCTGCGCATCGCCGGTGTGTTCGTGGACCAGGCGGGCCAGCGGGTCGGCTTGATCCGGCGCAAGGGGAGAGGTGCGACGCTCGCTCGTCTCGATGTCGACACGGAGCAGCCTGATCCTTCCCTTGCGGTAGAAAGTACGCACGAACGGGAATTGACAGGAGGGCTGGAGCGCACCGAGTTCGAAGCCATGTTCGGACTAAATCATGCGCGCCTACGCGAAGGCGGTAAATTGCTTCTAGCGGGTGAAGGTGATCTGGGTTCAGCCCTGTTCGAAGCTAGCGCGGGTACACGTGGCATTACGGCGCTCTTGGCGGCATTGGATGTTGATGCCAAACAGCTGTATAGCCCTCACGGTCGAGCGCAGAACGCAGTGATCAACGAGGCCCGACGGCAGCTCGATGAACAGCGGCAGGCCTGGCGCCAGGCGCAGACAAAGCCAGCCGATTGGCAAACTCTGAATCGTGCGCATGAAGCCGCCACGGCTGCCCTCGATGACGTGACAACAGCGCTAGAAATGTTGCGCCGACGCGAGAACGAGCTAACCGAACTACGCACGGTTGAGCCTTTGCTGAGGGAGCATGATCGTGTAGCGGCTGAACTTCAGTCGCTTGCTCGGATTCCGGACCTTGCTGAGAACACGCGCGAGGAGCGGTTGGCGGCAGAACAAGCCTTGGATCACGCGCAGCAGGATCTGAGAGAGGCCGAGGTCGAACTCGAGCGTTGTGCCATCGCGCTTCATGCGCTGGTGATTGAACCCTTGGTGCTCGACCATGCCGATGCGATTGAGCGATTGGTGTCAGGGGTCACAGCAGCGGCTCATCATCGCATCGAGGTGCAACAGCAGAATGCGATCATTGAGCGGATTGAGAGAAATCTTGGGATGCTTGTTGCGCGGCTTGCACCAGGCCGCGAGCTTGGCGAGCTGTTGCGATCCGTCCCTTCGGATGCTGACCGGGTTGCGCTGGATACTCACCTGGCACAGGTGAGTCGGCTTGGGGAACGGCTCCAGGGACACCGGCAGCGCGCGGAGGCGCTCGATGAAGCCTTGAAGCCAGAAACGGAACAGTTGCCTGTTTTGACTGACCAGGCTGCACGCCAAGCGCTGGCTGCTGCGATACGAGAGGCACAATCGCTCGGCGATGTGGCTCGACAGAGGACTGACTTTGATCGCCAGATTCGAGATCTCGATAGTCAGCTTGAACTGTCGCTGTCGGATTTATCAACCGAGTCCGAGCAGGCCCTGCGTCGTACCCATCCAATACTAGACGCTCACATCACGCTTACAAAGCAGGAACTGTCGGAGGTCGACGAACAACTGAGAAAAGCGCGTGATGAATTCCAGCTGGTGGGACGGGATCTTGACGGGCAAAGACTACGACAACGACAGCTTGCCGCTGAAGGCGAAGTAGTTACGGCCGAGACCCTACGTCTCGCCCGCGTACGACGCGATGAGGGCTGGGCATTGATCCGCCAGGCCTACATTGAACACACACAGGATGCCGATGAACTCGCTCGCAGCTTCGATGCCGATCGGGCATTGCCTGACGCCTTCGAAGCAGCCGAGAGTGAGGCTGATCGGCAGGCTGACCTGCTGCGCGCCGATGCAAAACGAGCAGCTGGTTTCGAAGAATGTTCGGTTCGGATTGAACAGATGGGAGCGCGCCGAAGTGAGATCGAACGCGAGATGACCGCTCTTACTACACGTCGCAGAGATTTACTCGCAGCCTGGGGGCAACTACTCAGTCAGGCAGGGCTACCCAGTCTCGAACCGGAGACGTTACGTGAATGGCAAGGGCGGAGGCAGGATGCGTTGCAGCTGGCTGATAGGGTTGCGGCCTTGCATGCAGATCGTGAGCGGCTACTTGCGGAGGCGGCGGACACCGCATCGACAACTGCAGAAGCACTGCAGGCACTTGGTCAGCCGGTAGCAGAGAGGAGTGCGAGAGATGTCCACGGTCTGCCCTCGCTGATCGAGCAGGCCCTCCGATGGGACAAGCTTGCTGTACAGGCTGAAGCTGAGCACAGCGCTCGTGCCAAGACGGCGCGAATACAGCGGGTCGAGCGCGACAAAGTCGCTGGCTTTATCGTCGAGACCGAGACGGAATTGAAGCATCACCTGTCCGCATTACAGGAGTGGCATGCACGGCTGTTCATGCCGTCTGTTAGCGCCCCAGATGTCATCAAGGCACGTCTCGACAAACTCGATGAGATGGTGCGTCAGGCTTCGGCATTGAGTGATGCGCAACAACGGAAGGCTCATCTTCAGGCCGTAGTCGATGATCTCATAACCCAGGCCAGTCAAGTTGCCGTATTACTCGGCGAGTCGGCGCCTGTGGCCTTGGACGACTTTGCGGACCGTTTGCGCAAGCGTCTTGCGGCGTCACGAGAGAGAGATAAAGAGCGTGCAGTGCTAATCCGTGACCAAGCCAAGGCACGCGAGAAAAAGCGGCTAGCTGAGTTGGAGCAGGTTACACAGGCGGCCGTGCACACGCGATTGTGTGCAGCTGCGATGGTCGAGACGACTGATAAGCTCCCAGAAGTCGAAGACGCTGCAGCATGCAAACGCCAGGTGCAAAGGAATCTCTCACTGCTGCGTGAGCAACTTACCAGGGCCTCGTCTCGCCCGGAGGAAAAGCTTCGTAAAAGCCTCTCTGGCCGTGATGCGTTCGTCATCGACAGTGAGCGTGATCGGTGCCGTGCAGAGATTATAAATCGTGAACAAGAGCAGGCTTCCGCACGGCAGGCCGAGGAACAAGCGCGGCGAGCACTCGAAGCAATTGACGCTTCTGACCGCGCAGCCATAGCACGTGAGGCCATGGAATCAGCGGCTGCGCGTTACCGCTCGGCAATACGACCATGGGCACGGCTGAAGCTTGCACATGCGCTGTTGCAGGAGTCGCTAAACCGTTTCCGCGAACAGGCGCAAGCACCAATGGTGGCCGCCGCCTCTACCTACTTCTCTCTCATGACGGGCGAAGCGTACGAACGACTTGTGACAGACGAGTCGGAGGATAAGCCAGTGTTATGTGCGCAACGAGCAGGAGGATCTCGAATTGGAATCGAGGAAATGAGCGAAGGCACTGCTGATCAGCTCTATTTAGCCTTACGCCTTGCGGCACTGGAATTAAGGCGTTCCTCACATCCTCAGATGCCGCTCATTCTCGATGATGCACTGGTCACTTCGGATGACGAGCGAGCGGCAAACATCCTGCAGGCACTAGCACGATTTGCTGAGCATGGGCAGGTCATGATCTTCACGCACCACCGCCATCTAATTGATGTGGCACACAGGGCTCTGGGCGATCAAGCATTTGTCACTCACACGCTATGAGTGTGAACGATGCCTGCCTCATCACTCCCTACAATCCCCTCAATCAATATCATCCCACCATGCCCTTCGCCCCTCTGAATCAGCCCTCCCGATCCAATCGTTAGCCCGCGTCGACCGCTCCATGTGTCGTAGCCATCGTGTCGCTGTTGACGCCACAGGCATTGTCGTATTACGCATGTCGGGTCGCCGTATTCGGCCAGTCGAATACGACTTTGCCCCAATTCGTGAGACGGCGCTGGCCATAACCGGTGTGTGCGTGGTCACAATTCTGCGGAGTCTTGCCATTAGTCGCGCTGCTCGCGCTGCTGTAGAATTTGCGTGGAGGGACTCACGTGCACCCATGGGCTGCAGCAGAGGCGAGGATAGAGAAATAGGCCAAGGTGCGGATCCCATAGGCAGCGATGTAACACACATCGTGCAATCGACCGCATTGAGACGGACCTGCGCTCGGCAATCAATTAGATATTGAGACACGTGGGGAAGGCTCATTTACCTAAACCTGAAGAGGAGAAACACCAACACCATGGCTCGAAAAAGTCGTCTTCCGTATGATTGTTTTGCGTGCGGCAAGTGTTTCAAAAGTGCGCAAGCGGTGCGCGGCCATCGCCGCCATTGCCGGTATCCCAGGCTGAAGCGGGAGGCTGAGTCTCAGGCTGGGGCACAGCCTTTGCCAGCCACTCGATTTGGAAAACGACCGGGCCCTCTCAGCCAGGAGGCGAAACTACTCGCGCTCGATGCGTGGGAAGGGCTCGAGCAACTGCACCGGACCGCCCGACATTTCAGAACGGTGGCGAGCAGCATGGCTGCCATGAATGTCGCGGGCGAATTTGAGCGGGCAAAGGAGTGGACCGACATAGATCGGATATTGGATGACAGCCTCCGGGACTTTGACCCGATGCTGCCCTCGTTCCGTTTGGATCGGGGTGTGCTATTCGGGATATACACCAGCATGCGCCACATCAAAGAGCGCTGGATCGACCAGCGGGTGTCCAGCTTCTTTCGTCCTGATCTGGAACCAGACGGGTTGGATGAGGCAACGCGGACCATGCTTCGTGAAGAAGAGGCAGAGTTCATCCGCCTCATCGATCAACTCAAACGGCTGGTGGCCGCGGCGCCCTGAGTGACGGTGCCGGCTCTGCGGGGTCCAGTGGAAGACGGCGCGGTGGCAGCGAGCGCCGCAGGGCGTCGCCCGGCCGCCGGCCTCCCGGGCTGCCCGCGAGAGGAAGCACAGTGGCGCACAATCCCGCGAACGGAGGGCGCCGCACGCAGGATTCACGCGGGATTCCGCGAGGACCTGTGGGCTGCCTGTCGCCCACGCGCAGGAACCTATCCTGACGGGACAGCGCCAGCGATTGACCTCTCGCGTAAGACGGTTATCTTATAATTGAGCGGAGGCCTCGGTGAGAGGAACATTCACTGGGATTGAGGTCGAGCGCAGGGGTGGTGTGCAGGCCCACTGACGGGTGGGAAACCTAAAACTCCTCCAAGACCTCCATAATACAAACAAGAGCTCTCAGACCCGCCTCCGCTTCGTTGTGTGTCTCGTCCTCTTCCTCGCAAACTTCTCCCCACTGATGAACGTTTTACACATGTTGTGTTGTATTGATGAGACCTATAGGTCGTGGTGCTCTGTGGGGGGGGAAGTTTGTTTGGTTTGTCTGGTCTATTTGGTCTGTCTTATTGGTATGGTCTGTCAGGTAGAGGGAGAAACAAGCAGGACTGAGTTCGGAGCTTCGAGTCGCACAACTCACGCTTCATGCTCGCAGGATGCTCAAACAGTTCGTCCAGCAAGGCCGGAGGCGAGTCGAAACCGGAGGCGTACCCTCGGGGGTACGTTGAGGATTTCGATGAGCCGAGAACGAAGCTGGCGGACTGTTTCAGCATCTTGCGAAAAAAACGGCCCGCTCTTGTGTGGGATACCGAAACTGCCCTCCGAACCGGGTGACGTTCAGCAATCCTCCAGTCGCCCTCGCTGATTGCCCCGCGCCTCACTCTTCGCTTAGGCTCGTCTTCACGGCCGTGCCTAGTGGCACCGACATCGAAGCGCGTCCCTTGACCCATCACCCCGCCACTGAAGCAGTAGCGGCGCCCGTTGCACGCTGGCTGCACAAGAGCGGGTCACATTCGAACCAGGCTGCTGACCTGTCTGAGCATTCCACCTCTCTCACTTCCCATATAATCATGCTCTGCTCAAAATCAACGCGCCCCTGACGGCCCGGCCCTGTCGACAATCGCCTCACCAGCGGGAGGAATGGCAGCGGAATCACCCTCAAGGTATAAGGGGAGCCCTGTGATCACGGTGTCGGAGGCTCGTGCCTAAAGGTGGCATTGGATCAGTGTGTGAGAGGCGGCGCAGACCGGGTCATGACCTAGAGGGTTCAGAAACGGGCGGCTGCGTGTGCATCAGGCCCTCGCACAGAACGAGCACAGCGCCCGAAGCGGCCGATCACAACGCCACGAATAATCAGCGGTTGGGGCCGCGACCTGTGGGTTGGCAACCACCCGTTGCGCGTCAGTGCGCGAGCGAAGGTTAGGCGGCACGGCGCCGAATCCATTTGGATGGAAGCAATGGTGACCTGATCACGTCGAGGACATCATCGACCGTCAGCTATCGACCCAAAGCCGACGTCCACGACCGACCGCTATCAGGTGGTCCAATCGAATGACAGCGCCATCGGGATCCCACGGGGTGTAAACTTCCCGAAAATCCCAAATACTCCATTGTCAAAATCCCCATCTAAAATGCCAGCCCAAAGTTGGTCGATTTCTCAAGGAATTTGACTTATGCTGATGCTGGTCAAAAAACAAATGATTTTGCAGAGTGATCGAGTATCATCTGAATAGGGAGAAATTAAGAATGAACCTTTGGCCAATTTTTTTGACCGTGTTTTTTGCAGAGCTTGGTGATAAGACGCAACTCGCGACGCTCCTTTTCGCTGCCGATAAAAGCACGAACAAAGTAGGCGTATTTGCAGCTTCTGCAGGGGCCCTAGTGCTCTCCAGCCTTATCGCTGTGTTGGTTGGCTCACAGCTCTCAGCCTATATACCACCCCGAGCATTAAAGCTGGTCGCCGGGGTCGGTTTCATTGGGATTGGTATTTGGGTGCTAATCGACTTAAGAACTTAACATTCATGGCTTGGCCCGAGAAAAATAACTAGCGATTCAAAATCAGTTGGTTTTGAGCCAGCCTTCGGAGGACCTGTGTGGAATGAACGCTACACCGTAGACAAATATATCTACGGCACCGAGCCAAATTCGTTTCTTGCGGAACATGCAGGGTTGCTAAGTGGGCCTGTACTATCTTTGGCCGAGGGCGAGGGCCGAAACGCCGTTTTTCTCGCCTCGATGGGGTTGACAGTACACGGTGTTGATGGATCCGATGTCGGACTTGCCAAGGCACAAGCGTTGGCGCGGTCAAAGGGAGTTGAAATCCAAACAGAGGTCGCCGATCTCGGAATGTTTGTACCGGAAGCGAATCACTACGGATCGGTTGTCTCCATTTCGGCGCACTTGCCTAGTGCAGTTCGAGGGAAGCTCTACCCACTTGTAGAGCGGTGCCTGAAACCCGGCGGCCTCATCCTTCTTGAGGCGTACTCGGAAAATCAACTTGCCCGTGATACAGGAGGCCCCAAAGATTCAGACATGCTCATGACGCGGGCCAAGATTGAACGGGAGTTCCCAAACTGTGAGCCAATACTACTTCGTGAACTTGAGCGGGAAGTCTGTGAGGGCACTTACCATACCGGCGTGGCTTCGGTCGTGCAGTTCATCGGCCGAAAGAAGGCCTAACAACGCGTTGCAGGTGACGTCTGGCCCGCTGCGCGTGCCAGACGCACCTGAACGCAGGCGTCAATGCGACAGGGCTGAGGACCGCTTTACGGCGAGGCAATCTCGGTGCCGAACTTCCGCACTTGGCCGATATCAGACGTTGGCCATTGAGTCGCCGTCTAACGAGGCTGTAGAAAAACCCCTTGAGGGCTCGAGTGAATCATTTTCGGTGGTCGCTTGCCCCTTCCTACGTTAGAGATCGTTGAATACCGCGCGTTCTGGTGGGTCGTTTTTTTGTTCATCACAGCCTCATTTTTTCGACAGGGGGTTTTCTACAGACTCGTTGGATTCTCGCGCGCTAGGCGGGCGTCAAATCAGCGTGTGAGAGGAGGCGCAGACATGGCCATAAACCAGATGGTTAATGGACGGGCAGGTAAGGCTCGTACGTGGGACTAGCACACTAGGAGCACAGCGTACTGTGCTGCGGATTGCATCTCCAAGAATAATCAGCGGTTGGGGCCTCGACCTGTGGAGGGAAAACCTGTTTTCCGATCGTGATACGGTGGGGTGAAGTATTGGCGGGGTACGCTCCTTCTGCCATTCCTTCAACCGTGGCGCTCATCAATCAAATGGACCTCGCCTGAAAAAGGCGATCAGTGGGGAGAGGGATCGAGTGCGATGGCGTGCGACCATGCACGATGATCGCCTTGAAATGATGCGCTATTCCTCCTGAACGAGTGTGATGGATGCGATGGAGGTGGACCTAGAATCAGGAGTAAAACCGGGAGCGAACCGGGAGTAGAACAACGCTAACCGGTGGGCTCACACGGAACAAGACTCATCATCGACTTCCCTCCCCTCCCCTCGTCCTGAACGTCTATTAAGCCCTGAGAGGGTTTTGTGGACAGAGGTGGCAGCCAATGGTCACGCTCACCATCCCAAACGTACCTAAGAGCCTTAACAGCTCCCTATGCTCGGCCTAGCCTTCCCCCATGTCAGTTTCTAAGGTCAACACATCCGTTCCCGCAAAGGCGGACATTCAATGGAGCACAGAGCCGCCCACGCAACCTGCAGGCTGTGCAAGAAGGGCCGTTCTCTAAGTCTGCTAAGGGACTTCTACAGACTGAGGGGCTGCTTCAGCCAAGGGGTGGGGCGGCAATTGCTTGTACAGTATTGCCAGTTCGCGACTATCTCGTTGAAAAAATCTTTCGAAGCCTCCAGCTGATCGTTCCCACTTGGCTGACTGTGGCTCAAAATCGAGATGGCCGTCGTAATTAGTCAGTGATTCCATCGGCGTGAGCCGGTCGTCCTGTGTGTCGGCGACGACAAAGTCGCCCCTATGGTAGGTAGACGACCAGTAGTTTGCGAGAATCAGATGCAGTACATCGCCTTGAACGAAAATGCCCCCGGACGTGACTTCCCGTTCTGCAGCCGACTGGTAGCGAGTCGCATAAAAGGTGACGATTTCTTCCGGTGTCGCTTTGCTGAGAGCCAGCGCTAACAGCGGTGCAAAGAACGCTATGTCTTTATCAGTGAACGCCGGGACGATGTCACCCCGGGCCAAGGCAAGGTGCTCTTCGATCCTCACCCCGCCCAGAACTGCAGCAACCTGTTCATTCGTGAGCGAAATCGGGTGTGAGTGCTCCGATCCCTTCTTCACCCTCCGATCAAATTCCAAACGGACATAGGCCGCGGGTTTATCGTAGATCGTGAGGGTGGTGAATTGTCTAGGGCCACAGGCACCGATCAGTCCGGCACCGATGAAGGCAAGAATAACCAACAGGATAATTCTGCTCATGGGCAATCTACGCTATACTCTGACAGGCGGGACGATCACCGTCAATGGAACCAAGCACGGCGAAGCGAAAGCAATACGGGCTGTAAACGAGGTCGCGCGCTATCACTACGATTGACACCTCCCCACGGTCGGCCTAGCCTTCCCCACGTCAGCATCGCGGTGTCGCTGAATTCACTGAGACACAGGTCACGCAGAAACTTGCGAGAGCGCAGAGCCATCCCACGATTCAGAACCGGCTGTTCGATTACGCCATCGGCCCCAGCATAGAGGAGCGCTTCTACATGGGCACTATGGAATACTCGGTGAAGGAGTTGAGCGAAGCCCTGGAGAAGATTCAAATGCCTTGCTTATAACGTGAGAGGAGGCCTGGGTCATGGCACGAATCGAGCCCCAGAAACCAGACCAGATGTTTAGTCGGAGCCGGGAATTTCAAAGAGAAGTATTGGCATATCTGAAAGAACATGGTCCACAACCGTACGATGTACTCTACGTTCACTTCGACCCCAACCGTACTGCGGAAATTCAAGCCGTATTACATGAGTTGATTCAATGGAAATTCATTGATAAGGGAACGGATTCGTCCATGCCGGTTTCGATTACCGCTTCCGGCATCGCCCGGCTTGGGCTCAAAGACATCTGAAAAAATCTACGGTTTGACACGAATATCCGCTGGAAGCGAAAGGCTGGACAGAATGAGCAACGAAAACAAAGCCCACATCGAAGCGAACCTGGAAGTTATTCGAGAATATCTGATCGGCCAATTCAAGGGGTTTGAACTTACCGACACGCCAGCTCGTCCGATCTCGCATACGTTTACTGTGACGAAATCGTCAGACGAACGATACCAAGTAAAGGTTTCGTGGCCACAGCTTTCAGATCAAAGCAACACCCCGGAAAGGACTAAGCAGCGCCTTGTCACGGATGATGTAGCTGGTAGGATGAAAGGTAAGTCTCAGGGGGAGTACTTCTCGTGGGGAAAGCACTAAGACACTCCGAAGGGAACAGCCTGCGCCGTCCCCCTGCGGTTCTTGTAACTACTACGCTCGCCAGGCTCAGACAAGTACACCATGAAGAAGTTCCAGCAATGGACTTCCGCGCCCTCTCCTAGCGTTTGATACTCAATACCAACTAGGGATAAGTTAACATTCAAAGGAGGACGACCACATGGACAAGTGGACAGTCACCGTTGTGGTATTCGTGGCAATCATTGTTCATCAAGGGTTGAATCACCAAGCTATTGAATTCCCCGCCAATCAAGAAACGCCAATTCTGAGTCCAGCATTACTTGAAGCAGTCAGGATTCTAGATGCTGCCTTGCATACACATCAAGAACCCCCAAGCAGTGTCGATCAACCGATAGGACAGGATGCTACCGATAAGGTTCAATCAGATGTGCAGTCCGCTCCGTTTATTCCTGTCTTAGATAGTCCACGCTCTCCGGTTCGCCGTGTCCGCGCTGACCAATACTGGAGCCCCGTCAACTTGTGTCTCACTGACACGGTACCGGGAACTTTTATAACCTAGAGTGCCCAGCCCTTCACTTGTTCCGCCCTCCAGTCCGGCCCTTGCCTCCTCGTTCACATCCCTCCTACAATACGCCACCCTGCGAGGCCCCTATGCCCTTCTTGATTCGCCCATCCCGTCGCTTTCCGGTGTGTTGTCCCGTCACCTACCAATGTGGCGACTTTGAGGGCCACGGCACCGTGTGGAATCTCTCCCTCACGGGCTGGCGCTTCTCTGGCAATCTGCCGTTACGGATTGGGGAAGTGTGTTCACTCACGGTGAACCTGCCGAGTCAGGAGACGCTCTATGTGGCCGCTGGGGTGGTCCGATGGGCGCAACGAGGCGAAGGAGTATGGGATCGAAACGCTCGTGATGGACGAGGGGTCACGGGAGGACATGGAACAGTACATCTGCCAACGGGTCGAGGACAAGTTGCTTGAGATCCATCACGGCGGACAGCCCGACTGCGCAATCAGGAAGTGGACAGCGATTGCTGAAGGCCGCGCAATGACCCTTGCGCCGTCCTTCGCCCCCCTCCTACGGTAATCCTCCCTGGTGACATTCTCCCTTGACCGAAGCTTCGAGGCCCCCCCTCCGAAGTACTTCCTTCGGATCTTTCGCCCCATGCCCCGTGCCGCTATTCTTCTCACAGAGCGGACGTTCACAGGCTGAATGGCAAGGAGGCGTCATCATGACCACTCTACGCGCGCTTGTCGGAGCAGGCTTTCTGCTGGCCGTCATGGGATTCGTTGTTTCCGTCCCGCTGGGTTGGGCCCTTGTCCTCGGTATTAAGGAGGCCTACCCAGAGAAGATCATCCAGGGCCGACCATACCAGCGGAACGATGAGTTGGTGCAGAAGAAGATTCTTCCGCGAACCACGTATGACCAGATCAGGTACAAGATTGAGGAGAAGCAGAAGTGAGATCAAGCGGGGCGGGATGGCACAACTAACCCTACCAGGCAAGCTTCTGTAGAGCCGCCTTCATCTTCTGTTGAGGACGGAGAATACCGACCGCGCAAGCACTAGCGGATCATGGGCGGCGGCTGAGCCTCGCCTGGGGCCCTTGCGCCCCCTTCACCGCCCGCCTAGAATGGGCCTCCCTGCGAGGCTCCCAATGGATGGCCGACAGTTTCCGCGAATCCCGCTCGTTAGTGTGACCGTGGTGGCGTCAGAGCTGCATTCCGGCCATAGTGTTCTCCTGGATCTCTCTCGAACCGGCGTGAAGCTTTCCAGTGCACTCCCTCTCCAGCCTTCCGACTATGTGGCTCTGAATCTCTCGCTCCCCTTTCGAGAACCCTCGCTGCAAGTCGTGCTTGCCGCGGTGCGCTGGGTACATGGGAGAAACTTTGGAGTGGAGTTTATTCAGATAACCTCGGGCGAGCAAAGCCGGTTAAAAGACTTTCTGGACACGCAGCCCACTCCCAACACATCGCAATGAAGGACCAACGCCCCACACGCGAATCCATGTTTCTCGAAGAAGCCACCGTCTCCAATATGTGGGAGATTGCCGCGATTGTGGAAGTACTCGAACGGAAGGGGCTGCCGCTCAAAGGAAAGGGATAGGTTGCGATGGGTACACTCTCAAGATTCCTGTTGTGGATCGGGGTGAGCGTGTTGCTCGGGGGGACCGTGAGCTGCCAGTACTACGAAGACTTTCGAGTCAAGAAGACCACGGCGGACCTCCAAGAAGAACGGGCCGCGTTGCTCCATGACTATCGGCTCTGTCTGGAGAAATATCAGGAAGAGCCCCCCAAGGCGAAGGAACTCTGTGGCCCCTATACCCAGCGGCTTAGAGAGATAGAAATTACGCACTAGTCAGGCAAATAGTGAGACGTATGAAGGTGTCCTAAGACAGCACTGGGAGCATCGAAGGAGAGCGGCTCAGTTGTGCCAGTGTGACCACATCGGACAAAAGTCATGGATGGGTCCACGATCGAGCGATGGCCGCTGCCGTGAAAAGGAGGACGCTCAAACATCTGCTCTTTGAGCTGGCAGAAGCGCATTTAGCGGAGCTAGAAAAGAAGGGGCTACTGCCGAAGGGGAAGCCCTAACCTTGTGGGAGGTCCGATGATGAGCCTGCGCCTGGTTCTGTTCTGCTGGCTCTGCCTGGGCGTCTTCGTGTCCGGCTGCGGAACAACTAGTCAGGAGGACAAGAAAGCCTATCCCAAGCCCCAAGTAATTGGGCATGGCACACAACGTTCTGGTTGGCTCGGGATGGGAGTGACCATTCCATTCCCTGGCAAGAGCAGCAGCGTCCCACCCTCCAGCGCAACGAGCTCAGGGGATGCACAATCCGACGACAAGCGGTAGGACTACAACCACTCAAGTAGTAGTGGGAGGAGCGGCGGCCGGTTTGCGTGGCCTCTAATGGGTTGAAATCAGGGGCTGAAAACACGGGGCCGAAGCAGGTATTCGGTCACAGCCAGGGAAACATAAGAATGATCTGGACGACGAAGAAGCCGACGAAGCCTGGGTGGTACTGGTATCGCGGTGAGTGCGATGGGGACACCGTGAAAGTTCTACATTTCATCGATGACGACGGAGATGGGCCCTACCTTGCAACGTCAGATGATTTGGCACTTAATGACTTAGACGGCGAATGGGCCGGACCGGTTGAGCCGCCGTTGTTGGGTCAGAGTCGTTAGAAGCCGGTTTGCGCATCTCGTAATCTGCTGAGATGTTTTCCGGGAATAGCCGGTGCCGAACCGCTCGTTCGCCCTCATGAACCACTCGCCGGCTCAGGTTGACCCAGTTGAGAAGAAACCGCATCCAGCAACATTTGCAGACTGAACGGCTTCTTGAGCGTGTCGTTCGCCCCCAGCTGCTTCGCCGTGTCGAGATAGTCCCACTCCCATGAGCCGCCTGACATCGCAATGATCTTGCTGGTCGGTCGGGTGGCACGTAGGCGCGGGATCAGGTCCAAGCCGTTCGTCTCCGGCATGAAGATATCCACGAGGATCAGATCCACCTCCTGGTGCTGTAAGAGACGCAGGCCGTGTGGCCCACTTTCGGCGGCCAGGACACGGTATCCCGCCCCTTCGAGCGCGGTTTGGAAGAGCATCCGCACTTGATCTTCGTCATCAATCAGCAGGATGGTCGACATCCGTTTTCACACCCCTTCCCGGGTCTCCTCGCAGACTAAGACACGCCCATCATGTTCTCTTGTAGCGTAACGAGGAAAGGGCTGCTACTGGCGGAATGGCCAGGGGAAGGAGCCAACGACCGGGCTTCACAAGCCCTCGGAGAAGGTAAGCTGGCGGCGCATCATTGCAGGACAACGGAGCAAGAGAGCTCGCTGAGTCACGCAACTCCGACACACTCCCGCCGATCGATACCACCATTTCCCCACTCGCCCCTTGCGCCTTCGTTCCACACGCTCCTACAATTGGCGTCCCTTACAATCCCCTCCGAGGTTCCCTATGCCCTTCTCGATTCGTCCCTTCCGTCGCTTCCCTGTGCCATTCCTCAAGCTGCCGCTGGCCTCCTGTTTGGGTTTCGGGTCACTGATCACACTCCTGGTGCTGAGTAGTGGACCGGCCTATGCGGAATGGGTGGCGATCGAGAAACAATACCAATCACCAGGACGACAGACGGTGTACGTCGATCCAGACACCATTCGCCGAGAAGGGCATCGGGTGACGCTGGAGCAATTAATTGACTTTAAGACCATGCAAGGGGGGAGGAGCCCCACCAGATTTTCGTCTACGAAGATCCAAAAGGAATTCGACTGCGCGGACAAGCGCCTTCGGGTGCTGGCGCTCACGGATTTCTGGGGCAATATGGGAACCGGTGAAGCGGCTGGTGCAGCCATAGGCGGAGGCCACTGGATCCCCGTTGAACCCGAGAGTCTGAATCACGCGCTGTGGAAAGTGGCCTGCAACAAGCAGTGATCGCGCAGCCGCACGCCACCTTCGACGTAGCCCAGGGTACGCAATGAGCGAAGACCGCCCCACACGCGAATCCATGTGTCTCGAAGAAGCCACCGTCTGTGGCTGAACTTGCTAATCCTCCAACAAGGAGATTTTTAACGGGCTCTCAGGATGATGGCCACGACTGTCCATTGGGAGACGTCCCATGAACTGACGTCAGAGGTGCGGTCATCCATTTCCATCCTGACCTCGTCACCCGTGTCGTACCCCTATCGAGCTCGAGGCCGTCTCTATCGTTCTTCCTAGAGCACAGACAACGGTCGAGGAGGAAAAGTGAGAAATATATTTAGAAAGATCAAGACAAATAGTCACAAAAGTCTCTCCCCAGCTTCTGTGGATAAGTCTGTTCATAAGATCGCCCTGCCACCCAAATACCGCGCATTTCGCTATCTCCAAGACGTCATTGCCTAAAAATTGAGCATTGATTGAATCAGGCCTCCTACCACAACATATAGGGGTACTTCCAAAAAAATAAGTCAGAAACAACTATTCCTAGAAAATGCCAGGCCTTTTATGCATCACATGATGAATTTCCGCACTGGACGCGGGGTTTGCGCTCAAGTTATGCACAGAGGCCGCTCCTGGACTGGGTTTTCTGCTTCATGATTAGGAGTCAATGGGATGTGGGTAGCTCGCCACTGTGTCATGCTTGCAAGGGAGCGATTCTGGGAATCAGGGCGACTGGACAAGTTCCCGGACAGACATTCTCGCCAACGCTGCCTCTGGTTGTGTCCTTCTCTGGAAAACAGGGGTTAACTCATGGGGCCGTTGCTTGACTGTGCACTTCGGCTCGGACCGGTGGAAATGAACAGATACCCAGACCCATGTCCCGGCGCGTGGCGGGCCCGCTTCTTGGAGGAGCTAAGTTAATCAACATGGGCATGTGCGCAACGATCATGCGCATGCGCCGCCAGCGCCAGATACACAGACAGAGTCCTATCTCCATCGCGCAATACCTGTAAGTCCTCTTCTCCTTACGAAATACGAGATAAGGGTTCTTGAGCCGGAGGAGCCTCCAAAGGCGAGGGAAGAGCTCTGTCTACAAAGGGTATTGGTTTCTCGTGCGCGAAGTGGACATCAGATTAGCGGGTGAGAGGAGGCGCAGACGTGGTCATAAACCAGATGGTTAATGGACGGGCGGCTGCATCGTGCCCGAGCAAAATTCGAGCACAGTGCCCGGGGTGGCCGATCGGATCGCCATGAATAATCAGCGGTTGGGGCCGCGACCTGTGGGGGGGGCAACATGCTGATTCGGTGTCAATCCCCCTGGTCTCTCGCGAAGACGACGACAGCGTTCGCGGGAAGGACGATGGCGCAGGACGCCTCGAAGCCATGGAGTGGCGCTCCCGTGGCCTCGACAGCGCCTCCATTCCCCACCACGGTCGGGTTGACCCAGTGGTCATGGACATCGCTGTTAAAGACCTCGAACCAGCGGCCGGCCGAGGGGAAGCCCACACGATAATTGTATGACGTCGTGTCGTTCAGACTCGCGATGACGAGCACATCGCGGCCGCGGCCGTCGAGCCACCGATGGAACGCCAGGACACGATGCTGGTTGTGCACGTGAAAGACCCGAACGCGCGGGCCACGCAGGGCGGGCTGCCGCCAGCGTAGGCGAATCACGTCCTGGGTAAAGCGCAACTGGTCCACCAGGGGTTGTTGTCCTGACCGCACGCCGTCCCAGTCAATGAGATTCGCACTCTTGGGATCATCGCTCCATTGCTTGTCTTCAAGAAACTCTTGGCCCATAAAAAGCATGGGGATCCCGGGCGCCGTGAGGAGGAGCGCCGTGGCCACGCGCGAGCGGCTGCGCGCATACCACGAGCGGGCGTTGGCACCGTCAGCCAGGCGAGGCAGGCGCGGCTGCGCGCCGACCTTTACGAGGTCGTGATTTTCGATGCAGGTGACTCCCCGCCAGGCATCCGGCATCTGCGCGGGATACAGATTCCGAGCCACCGCATCCAGATCGACTGGGGCGGTCGCGCCAAACGACGCTTGGGTGATGGCCTGCCGCACACTCTCTCGCAAGCCATCGTGCTGGGTGACGTCAAACCCGGCGCCGTTCTGGGCGCGCGGTGTCACGATCGCAGTCGAGACCGGCCAGCACTCTGCGTTTTGGATAGCACGCGAGTTGACCGCGCGCACCGTGTCGGTCAGATCCTGGCAGAACGCCCAACCCGTATCTCCGTTCAAATTCACGAGGGCACTGATTTCATCGTAGCGAAATCCATCCACATGGAATTCCTGTACATCGTAGACGGCGCTATTGATCACAAATTGTCGCACATCCTGGTTCCAGAGGGCGAACGAGAGGCCTCCGGCCCATCCCCGATCGGTAAAGTAGAGACTGTTATTGTTGTTCCCGTTCGGCGCGCGATCCCAGAAGTACAGGCCCGCATCGTCACCCTCGAACCCGCCCGCGTGGTTGTACACGACATCAAAGACCACCGCGATCCCGTACAGATGACAGAGGTCGATCATCGCCTTGAGCTGATGCGTCCCGCTGCTGAGGTCGTCGAGCGTGAGCGGGGATTGCTGCGTGGCCGCGAGCAGTCGATTCACCGTGACGAGATAGCTCGACAAGGCGGTCTGATCGTAGACCACATAGCCGAAGTCGGGAGAGAAATAATCGCCTCCGTTGTACCCCATGCTGAAGACTGTTTCGCACTCGTCGATCGGGAGCGGCTGCAGCACGTTGACACCCAGAGCCTGCAGGTACTCGATCTTCCCGATCACATCGAGAAAGGTGGACGCCACGCCCGGTGCCCGGGGGGCGAACGTGCCGATGTGGAGCTGGTACACCACCATGTTTGAGAAGTCCGGGGTCCGAAAGGCCTGATCGTGCCAGGGATAGGCACGGGGATTCCGGATGAGACAACTACAATGGGGAAAGGGCATATCCACGGCGAGTTCGCGCGCATAGGGGTCGCGCTTCATGCCGCGGCTGCCGCTGCCGACCACATAGAATGTGTAGGGGTCTCCCTCGTGTGCCCCGGCGACAAAGCCGGTCCAGTAGCCGTTGCTATCTGTGACCATCAATTGATCGGGGGTCTGCTTGAGCTGTGGGACACCACCGAAGGTACCATTGAGGTAGACAGCCAACGCGCGAGGCGCCCACACACGAAACGTGGCTCCCCCATGCACAAGAGTCGCCCCCATGGGGGTGTCCGCGGTGATGTGCGCTTGGGAGATCATGCACAAAGTCCTTCCTGTTCAGCAGGGACGGTACTGCCACGACGTGAAAATGTCATCAACGACTGCCGCGCTGTGTTGCGGTGAGCATGGCCACGTGTGAACCGAAATTTCCAGGTTGATCTCTCGCCCGACCGGGAGTGTAGACCTAGCCGTCTCGGCAGGCAATGCTCCAGCAAACGGTTGTAACTAGCACATTATGTATCCGCCTTTTGTCGCTCATGAACTGTCCGGTATCGGGTGCACCCTCAAGGAGGGCCACCATGACACGGGCGAGGGTACGACAGGAGGTGAGACAGATGCGGGTTGACGAACGGTATGAACGGCGGCAGCAGCGGGACGTGACGAGGGCTGAGGCGGTCAAGATGCTGGGCGTCACGGAACGGACGTTTCGCCGCTGGACGTGGAGCCTGTGTAAGAAATAGAAAGACGCGGAATGCCTTCAACAACATCCCGCGTCTTCTATCGTTTACGAGTAGCGAATCGAGGCTTATCGACGGTGGGCTGCCCGATGTTGAGGGCCGCCACGGGACTCATGCTGATTGGCTCGCTGATTCTGACGGTCTCCTTGAAGGTCCTGCCGATCCTGATGCCTATCCCGTCGATCGGCTCGGAGATCATGACGATCTCCTTGCCGGTCCTGGCGATCGGCTCGTACATCCCGACGATCACCTTGGAGATCTTGACGGTCGTGCCGCATCTGTTGCCGGTCCTGTTGAAGTTGTCCGGTGCTGGCTCCAGCGTGTTCATCATGCTGCAATTGTTGCCGGTCATGACGCAGGGCCCCCTCGTCTTGTCGCATATCCTGACGGTCTGTTCGCATGTCTCGGTTGTCTTGCCGAAGATCGCGGCGGTCCCCTTGAATGTCCTGCCGATCCTGGCGGACATCCCGCCGGTCTTGTCGCATATCTTGATGATCTTGGCCGGGATTCCCGTCCGGGGAACCGGTCTGTGCATAGGTGGGACCGCTGTACACGAGTGCCGCCAGCATCGCGACTTCGAGAACTCTCCGTGACGATTTCCTCATGATCGAACCTCCTGTTGAACGGTGAACGTCCCGCATCACTGAGAAGTCTAGCAGACGCCACAACCACGGTAGACAGAAGGAGAATTGCTTTTACATTCCAGCACTTCCAGACACGGACGTGAACGGGACATTCCGCTCAGCACAGGAGGTTCAGCCCTACTCGTTGCGGGGAGGTCACCATGCAGAAAAGGGTTGCTCTCAGTCTTGTGGCGGCACTGTTCTTGACGCTTGGGTTCTCCGGCGTTTCCCACGTCATGGCAGACAAAAAGCCAGCGACGGTGAAAGATGTGACGTCCCTGCCTGAACACGAGCAGGTGAAGCCCACCCTCAGTGCCGTGCCCCACATATCACCAAAGACGCCAGCGTCATGATCTCTGGGACAGACGGCAAGCGCACGGAAACCAAGAAGGGCACCAACGGCGTTATCTGCGTTCCCACCGTCACGAATTTGCCAGCTCCGGACCTCAGGTGCATGGAGGCCGCCGTCCATCAGAGGATGACTGATCTGATGAACCACGCCCCCAAACCCACCAACACCGTTCCGGGCATTGCCTACGGGGCATACGGCAGTTCCCACTTTGAACAGGGAAGGCAGGTGGTGATGAGCGGGGACGGCGCGAAAACCGTGAAAGAGCCACCGCACTGGATGATCATGTGGCCGTCACACGCTGGTCAAAGAGGGCTTGTGCTGGTGGTATCAGGGCTACGCGCCTGGTGATACGGTGCTGGAAGGGCTAGAAAAGAAAGCGCGAGAGGGCCGGAAGGCTTGTGGGCTGATCCGCAGCCGGTGCCGCCGTGGGAGTGGCGGAAGCGGAACCGTTAGAACGAGGGGTAAATAACTCTCTTACGCGACCGTTTTACGACCGCAATTATTTTTAGTTCGAGTCCTGCTCGGCTCCCCAGTTCGTACTGTAGACAGAACCGTGCTGCCCCCACTTAATTTCTGGACAGTTTGTTGAACATTGCGAACCTTCAATTCTACAGAGAATCCAGCCCTCTTGAAGTCTCCACTTCTCAAGGGACAACCGGGTGCACTCGCTCGTGACTCTGGTAAGAGACCCTCAGCTGTCTTCTGGTGCGATGGGTTTGAATAAATTCAGTGTGTTTCCTGCATCCAGCTGACTAAGCCACCTGTCTACAATTTAAGTGGGGCACAACAATCACCATCTCCTTTGATGAACTGATTTATCCGCATGATTGCTCTCCAGGATTACTCTAGAAATCTTGGATTGGTCCTGGTTCACCTTCAAAGCTGCCGATACAGTGATACCCTTCTCCCTTAACGCTGCGAACTGCAGACAGCAAGTGTCGAGGATTCACCTTCCCTGCCATCATGGTCACGACGACATGGGCCGTCATTGTGTCAAAATCCACACCCTTGACGCCCACAACATTTTTTAGCGCCTTGTCAACCTCGATCAAGTAGAACTGGCAGTATTCTCCACCCAGCTTAATATTAACCCGTTGTGTTGCGGCCTCGGCCTTGCCTGCACAGAGAAATATCGCGATGGCAACTATAAGAGTACAATTCGACAGGTGCCTCATACTGATCCTCCTAACTCTTATGACTCCTCTTTGCTTCATCAATTGTGGAATGAACTGAACTTCTTACTAATCAAAATGTAGCACCTTTCAGGATTTTGGTGACCGTTTCCCGCTCGTAGGATTGCCAGACAATATAGTGGACCCCGGTTTTAAGACAGTCGCTGCTCCTACGACTAGACCGGTCCCCCAAACATCTGATTTAAGGACAGTGAAAGTTAGCCTTGCCCGGCTGAGCTTTCAAGAGTGTAGAGGCTGCAATCCTCGCAGGTTTTGTGGACGGCCGATCAGCGATTTATGAAACCGTTCTCACGACCCTGCTCCAGCCTACTCAGATTCACTCGGGCCCACTCCAGCCAAGGTTTGCGCGAAACCGAATTTTGGCTGGAGTAGGCTAGGGTAGCGTTACAGAAACGGGTTCCTTCGCCGCACGCTCGGCAGGCGATGGCGAGCGTGCATTCACTGTTTCCATAGGATAAGTGACTCCTCCAGCGGCACGCTGGCCTCAGGATGGAAGGGCACAATGCGGGGCGTGAAACGGTGTGCGGGGCAAGTGGATGGACAATCTGCCAGGAAGAGATAGCCCTTCACGGCTCCGGGGATTGCTTCCTGTCTCCGCATGACGATGCGTGTGGGTCGGTCACATTCGTTCACGGGGTCGGCATAGAGTTCTACTCGCACATCATCTGGTTCACAGTCTCCAAAGTAAACCTGCGCTTCAAAGTGCCAGTAGGAATCTATTCTTGTGACGTGAAGGTCGCCGAACCGGATTCCGCTCCAGCCTTGTCGTAACCGTGCATGCCACTCTTCTAATTCAGCAGCCAGTTTGCCCCCATTTTCGATACGACGTCTCAGTGACGCACTTGCCGGGTAATAGATCGTGTCAACATATTCGCGCAGCATCCGGTTGCTGCTGAATTGCGGTGTGAGACGGGACATGCTGGCTCTGACGCGGTTCAGCCACGCGTGAGGGATGCCTGTATGATCCCGGTCATAGAACTCCGGGATGACCTGCTGTTCCAACAGCTCGTACAACCCCGCCGCTTCCACCGCATCGTACTCCGGTTCATGATGCTCTCGCCCGTCGCCAAGCGCCCAGCCGACATCCGGCGCATAGGCCTCGGCCCACCAGCCGTCCAGTTCCGACAAATTCAGTCCCCCATTGACCAGCACCTTCATCCCGCTGGTCCCGCAGGCTTCCAGCGGCCTCCGGGGGGTATTGAGCCAGACATCGATGCCGGCTACCAGGAATTGGGCCAGCGCCATATCGTGGTCCTCGAGGAACACGATACGGTCCCAGACATCGAGCCGTGCCGCGAAGCGTGTCCACGCATGCACCAGGCGCTTGCCTTCCTCATCATGAGGGTGCGCCTTACCTGCCACGATCAACTGAACTGGACGTTCTGGATGACACAGCATCCGTGCCAGCCGATCTGGATCGTGCAGCAAGAGGGTCGGACGCTTGTACTCCGCGAACCGTCTGGCAAAACCCAGTGTGATCGTATTGGGATTCAGAACGTGTTCGGCCTGTTGGACATGCGCTGGCGCGGCGCCGCGTACTTGCATCTGGCGAACCAGGCGGCGGCGCGTATATCGGATGAGCGTATGCCGATGGGACGCACGCAATGTCCACAGATCTCCATCGCTGACCTGCTCGATGGGAGCGCACACGTCATCGAGTTTGCCCAGCCAGTGGTCTTTGCCGCAAGCCTGTGTCCAGAGTGCATGCGCCTCCTGCGAATCCCAGGAAGGCACATGCACGCCGTTGGTCACATGTCTGACCGGGACCTCATCCGGCGGCCAGTGGGGAAAGAGCGGCTGAAAATTCCCTCGGCTAACGGCTCCATGCAGCGCGCTGACGCCATTCACCACGCCGCTTCCGCGCATGGCCAGGAAGGCCATGTTAAAGGGCTCGTCTCGGTTCCCTGCATCCTGGCGTCCGAAGGCTAACAGATCCTCGAGCGGCACACGAATTAAGTCTGCGAACGGAGTCGCATAGGGGCGAATCAACTCCGGTGAAAACCGGTCAAAGCCTGCTTCGACCGACGTATGGGTGGTGAACACGTTGCCGACTCTGGTTGCCCGGAGCGCCACGGAGAATGAATGCCCAGAATGGCGCATGAAGCTGAAGGCGCGCGCGAGCACCGCAAACGCGGCGTGTCCCTCATTGAGATGACAGATCTCGGCATTGATGCCAAGTTCGTCGAGCACTCGCCACCCTCCGAAACCCAGAATGATCTCCTGGGTGAGGCGCAAACTCTGTTCCGAGGGGTAGAGATGCGCCGTGGCGCCGCGGTCGGGAGGGGCATTGAGGGGGTCGTTGCTGTCCAGCAAATACAGCGTCACCTTCCCTACGCGGGCTTGCCAGACCCGCAATAAAATCGATCGCCCCGGCAAGACCAAGCGGATCCTCAGCCAGTCTCCTTCGCGGTTTGCCACCGGAGTAATGGGGAGCGTCATGGGATCGTTGTAGGGGAAGGCCTCGCCTTGCCGGCCATCCGGATCCAGAATTTGTCGAAAGTATCCTTGTTGGTAAAGGAGTCCAATTCCCACGACCGGTACCCCTAAATCGCTCGCAGTTTTCAGGAAGTCGCCCGCCAAAATACCCAGGCCCCCGGAATAGATCGGGAGCGCCTCCCCCAGCCCGAATTCCATGCTGAAATAGGCTATTCCTTTGGGGGCTTGTTCTCCTCGCTGGCGTCCGAACCAGCCTGGGTCCTGCAGATAGCGGTGCCGCTGCGTCAGCCATCTCCGCAGTTCCTTTAGAAAATCTGGATCTGACGCAGCCTCTTCCAGACGGGCTTGCGAGACATGCTGCAAGATAAAGTGCGGGTTACCGGTGCGCTCCCATGCCTCGGGATCCAGCATGGCCCAGAGTTGGTCGGTGGAATCGCTCCCGGTCCAGCGAAGATCGAGCGCAAGGTCGGCCAATCCTTCGAGCTCTGCTGGCAGGGGGCGATTGAAAAAATACGCTAACAAGCTTCTTTACTCCTTGGTACGCGCACTAGTACTCAACTCATCGACTTATCGCTGTTGGATGCATATCGTTCCGATCGATCGCGATGCCATCGCAATCATCTGGAGAGCCCTCATCCGCTAGTATGATGATGGGCGCGCTTGTCATCAACGAGCCGCATCAGTCGGCGATGCTTCAGCGGTCAACCCGAATCCCGGGTATGTATGGTGAGGCAGATCTTCAGACACTTCAGTGCGACTCAGTCGCACCGAGACGCGTTGTCTGACATGATGCACGCGTGTCTCTAGGGATAGGTCCATGAGCGCCGCATCATAGCCTGTTACGGCCGCGTTCAAGTCCTGTGCATCACGCAAATGGACCGTGGTCCATTCTTTCGGATCAATCCATTGACGAATCTGTTCCACTTTTTTTCTCATGGGTTATCAGGACCTAGGGGAACGAGTCAAATTGTTCGCACGGAGGGAACCAAAAACAGGTTCTTCTCCTCACCGAGTGGGTGATTTCGGCCTGATTTCATATTGGGTCGAGCATGCAGGTGAGGACTTTCAGGCGCAGGTACTCCTCGTCGCGTAAGCCGTAGCTCCGCCGCTGAATGACGCG
>Ga0315283_10000263_pt1 | contig 36264 bp, 22 predicted proteins | sample YL17G09_0_MG_FD_204541 | JGI IMG/M metagenome (GOLD analysis project Ga0315283, IMG submission 204541) | Sediment microbial communities from Yellowstone Lake, YNP, Wyoming, USA - YL17G09_0 | ecosystem: Environmental > Aquatic > Freshwater > Lake > Sediment | place: USA: Wyoming | collected...
CTTTCGACCGGGGCGCAGCGCGCACGATGCAGTGCGGGCGGCGCAAAGCTACATCCAGTCGGGCCGGCGCTGGGTGGCCGACGTGGACCTGGCCAAGTTCTTCGACCGGGTGAACCACGACGTGCTGCTGGAGCGGTTGTCGCGGCGGATCGCGGACGGACGCGTGCTGGGACTGATTCGCCGTTACCTCGTGGCCGGCATCATGGCGGATGGGGTAGTGGTGGAGCGACATGAGGGCCGTCCGCAGGGGGGCCCGCTGTCGCCGCTGCTGGCCAACGTGTTGTTGGACGAAGTGGACAAGGAGTTGGAGCAACGCGGTCTCGTGTTTGCACGCTACGCAGACGACCTGAACGTGTACACCAGGTCGAAGCGAGCGGCGGACGATGCGATGGCCACGCTCAAGCGGCTGTTCGCGCGGCTCCGGTTGCAGGTCAACGAGTCCAAGAGCGCGGTGGCGCGGGTATGGGAGCGCAAGTTCCTCGGCTACAGTTTCTGGGTGGCCAAGGGACGAGTGGTCCGGCCCCGCGTCGCCCCGGCAGCCCTCGCGACAATGAAGGCCCGCGTGCGACTCATCACGAGCCGCACCGGCGGGCGGAGCATGACGATCGTCGCGAAGGAATTGCGGAGCTACCTCACCGGCTGGAAGCTCTGCTTCCAACTGGCCGAGACGCCCCGGGTCTTCGAAGACCTCGACAAATGGCTCCACCATCGGCTGCGGGCCGTGCAGCTCAAACAGTGGAAGCGAGGCACGACCGCCTACCGCGCCCTCCGCGCCCGAGGACTCTCGGACAAGGTTGCACGGCAAGGGGCGGCCCACGTCCGCCGTTGGTGGGCAGCCGCAGCGCACCCAGCCTTCACTATCGCGCTGCCGATCTCGTACTTCGACCGGCTGGGCCTGCCGCGCCTCGCCGGCCGCTGAACCATCGAACCGCCGGATGCGGACCCGCATGTCCGGTGGTGTGGGAGGGGTGTAGCGGGACGAACCCGCTACCCCCTATCCCGATTGGGATCGAGGGACGGCGTTGGTCGCCCTGGCCTTCAGGGCGGTCATGCCCCGCTCCTCTCACCGGTCCCGCCGCCCCGCTCGACGTGCAACCACCTGCCCCGGTTCGCCCTCCGGTATGTCCGCTGGATTTCGCAATTGCGATCTGCACCCGCAGGGGTGCGGTTTGCCCAGGGCCAGTCCGGCCAGCAGATGTGCGCGCAGCGCCATCCGGGTGACGAGCCGTAGCTGCGGGTACGCGGCAGCTCCACGGCTGCTGCCCGGTCGGCCGAAGACACTCCTCGTTCTCGGGCGTGTCGGCGATCCGCAAGGTCGAGCCATCCACGCCATCCACGGCCAGCCCCCGCCAGCGCTGGGTGTCCGCCGCGCTCAGCGCCGGCTGGATCCACGCCGGATCGGGTGCCGCAGCGAACGGCTCTGAAGTGGTCAGGCCATTCCCCTTCGCCGACGGCGGGCAGCGCCGATCCGAGCTCCATCGCCTTGCCGCCCGCGTGGATCACCGCGTCGCGAGCCACACGCTCGTCAAGTCCGCTCCACCGAAGGCAACCCGCGTGCTTACGCGGGGGCGGGTCGCGAACTTGCCGGCATTGGGGCTAGCAGGCTGCTGAAAAACCCTCGCGGACCGGCCGCGTACGCCGCGGCGATCCCGGGAATGCTCAAGTTCCCTTGGAAAACAGAGAGTGCTGATTCTCCATGTTGATCCAAAATCGGTCCGCAGCGACTATTTCAGCAGCCTGCTAGCCCAATTCTACTCGTGGAGCCGACGGTGACCGACTCGCGGCTGCGAAAGGATCGTGTGGTCGCCGCCCGAGAGTGAGCGCGAGTGGACGGGCGGGCTGTGAGGGCCGATGGGGCGGAGGCAGCTGGATTTGCCGCGGCGAGCAGCGCAGGCCGCAGCTCAGGCAGCCTTCCTGCGCGACAACTCCTCGAAGACCGGCACCAGACGCTGCAGCTCTTCATCAAGCTCGCTCAGTGCCTGGGGGGCGCCTTCGAGATCGCCGACCCGGCCCATCATCTCGAGCCGCTCCGCCACCGCCGCAGCCGGCTCAGCGGCCAATGTCGCCAGCTGACCCTTGAGCGCGTGCGCGGCTCGCTCGACCCCGCCGGTATCGCCCGCTGCCACCAGTGTCTCGAGGTGGCGGAACGCTTCTGCGTGCTCAGTCAGGGCCAACGCGGCGAGCTCCTGCAGCAGCTTCTCGTCTCCCCCCAGGTTCTGCAGGAGCTGAACCTGATCCACGGGTGAAGACGTCTGGCCCGGCGGCTTGAGTGCGACCCTGGGCTTCGCGACCAGCGGCCCTTGGTTGGGCAGCAGCCTTCCCAGCACTTCGAACAGCTCGGGTGGGCGGAACGGCTTGGTCAGGTAGTCATCCATCCCCGCCTCCAGACACTTCTCGCGGTCGCCCTTCATGGCCAGTGCCGTGAGCGCCACGATTGGAATGTGCCCGCCGGTCTCCTGCTCGCGCGCGCGGATCTCCGCCGTCGCCTCGAACCCGCCCATGCGCGGCATGTGGACGTCCATGAGCACGACGTCGAAGCCGCCGTGTCTCAGTGCCTCGAGCGCCTCCAACCCGTCGTTCGCCACGGTGACCCGGTGGCCACGCTTCTCGAGCATGACGACCGCGATCCTCTGGTTGATCCTGTTGTCCTCGGCGACCAGGACTCGCAGCACGTGATCCTCCTCGTGCAGCGTATGGCGCGTGATCAGTGGCCGACCGACGGCGACCTCCGGCCCGGGCGTGATCTCGCCGGTTTCGGGCGGATCGGCTCCGGCGCTCAACACGCGCTGGACCACGTTGTAGAGCAGGCTCTGCGAAACCGGCTTGGTCAGATAGGCCGCCATGCCCAGATCGCGACAGCGTGCGGCGTCACCGCTCTGCCCGCCGGAGGTGAGCATCATCACGGAGTGAGCCACCAGCTCGGGGCGCTGGCGGAGCTGTTCTACCAGCGAGAAGCCGTCCACCTCGGGCATGTTGCAGTCCACAATCATGAGGTCGAAGCGCCGTGATTGCTGCGCGGCCCGTTCCAATTCGGCCAGTGCCTGCTCGGCGCTCTCCACCGGCGTCGGCTTCATGCCCCACGCCGACAGCATCTCGTCGAGAATGCGGCGATTGGTGGCGTTGTCGTCCACCACCATCACGCTGCGCCCCTTCAGCTCCACCACCGCCGGGGCAGGCGCCTGGTGCAGCTGTGACTGGATTCCGAGCTGCGTGGTGAAATGGAAGACGCTCCCGCTCCCCGGTCTCGGCTCGACCCAGATCCTGCCGCCCATCATCTCGACCAGACGCCTGGTGATCGTGAGCCCGAGCCCCGTGCCCCCGTGCTTGCGGGTCGTGGAGTTGTCCGCCTGGGTGAAGGCCTCGAAGACGGCTTGGATCCTGTCTGGCGGGATCCCGATGCCGGTGTCGCTCACCGAGAAGTGGAGCAGGGTGCTGACCTCGCTCTCCTCGTCCGCTGCGACCCGGACCACGATCTCGCCCTCTTCGGTGAACTTGATCGCGTTGCTGACCAGGTTGATCAGGATCTGGCGCAGCCGTCCCGGGTCTCCGACCAGCGCGTCGGGCACGTCAGGACGCACGTCGCACAGCAACTCGAGACCCCGCTGGTGGGCACGCAACGCAAGGGTGCGCATCGTCGTTTCCAGGCTGCCGCGCAGCGAGAAGTCGATCGGATCAAGGCCGAGTTTGCCCGCCTCGATCTTGGAGAAGTCCAGGATGTCATTGATCACGGCGAGCAGTAGGTCCGCCGACGACCGCACGGTGGTGAGGTACTCGGACTGCTCGGCACTCAGCTCGGTGTCGAGCGCCAACTCGGTCATTCCGATCACGCCGTTGAGCGGCGTTCGGATCTCGTGGCTCATGTTCGCCAGGAATTCGCTCTTGGCGCGGCTGCCCTCTTCGGCGCGGTCGCGGGCGATCGTCAGCTCGCGGTTGATCTCGCGCAGATCGGCGGTGCGCGCTTTCACCTCGGCCTCGAGCCCTTCACGGTGGCGCTCGAGCCGCTCGTCGCGGCTCTGGATCTGGGCGAGCATCTCGTTGAAGCCATCGATCAGCATGCCGATCTCGTCGTCGCCATTCCGGACGGCACGCACCGCATAGTCGCGATCCTCGGTCACGCGCCGGGTGATGCCCGCGAGATGCAGCACCGGGCGCGAGATCAGGACTTGGAGCTTGGAGGCCAGCACCAGCGCGACCAGCGAGGCCAGGAGTAGCACGGCGAGCCCGATCAGGGTGTATCGATGGATGCGGTCCGCCAGCTCACCAAGATCGGAGCGGACGTAGACTGTGCCGATCGCCTCGCGGTCGAGGACCACGGTGCGGAAGACGCTCAAGCCCTCGGAGTCGATCTGGACCCCGGAAGACCGAGCGACGGACGGCCACAGCCCAAGTCCGGACTTGCTGCGCAGATAGGTTGCGAACACCCGGCCGTCCTTGCCGTACACGCATGCCGAGACTACGTGGTTCTGGGCTTTGAGCGCCGCCAGCGCTTCGCGGGCCGCGGCTTCGTCGCGGAACGTCAGCGCTGCCGTGCAGTTGGAGCCGATGACGTCACCGAGCACCCCGAGGTCGATGCCGAGGCGGTGCCGGAAGGCGGTGACGTCATAGGCCAGAAATACCCCGCCAGCGAGCAGTAGCGCCACGACGCTGGTCAGCACCATCAGCAGCGTGAGCTTCTTGCGGATCGACAGGTTGTTCAGGGCATTCACGATGCGCCTCCCGGTGTCTCCGGCGGGCTGCTGTATGACCTGCACCCGCTTCGTCTGCACTTGGCGTTGGCTCGCGCCCGCGCGATCATGCGGGTCTCGCTCCTCGCTACGGCTGATCTCGCCGATACGGCCCGCTCGTCGCTTCCTCGCACGGCCGGTTCGCTGGTACTCGGTATTCGGTCCTCTTGAGCAGCCTGCCGAGTCTTCTCCGCTACGTCGAAGATCTAGTGACCCTACGGCACGATCGTTGCCAGCACGAGCAACTTCGAGCTGATCGTTAAGCGGGCCCGTTTGACGCTGCTGAGGTTGATCGAAAAGCGGGCCCGAAGGGTGTCCTGCGCGAACTCCACCATGCCACCTTCGGCGGCGAAACCCTGCAAGTGGGCAACCGTGAGTACGCTCTGCCCTCTCAGGGCATCCAGCACCTCGCGGACGCGCTCTTCTTGGGACGTGGAGATGTAAACGATCTGGCAGTTCTTGAGGTCCTGCACCCGGCCCACGCAACGTACGAAGACCCTCCGGCCGTTGACGTTCTTGGTACTCAGGGCCGTGGCCAGCACACCGGTCAGGTCGTCATCGCCGAAGATCGCGAAGGTGATCTGGTTCCGGTCGCCGATGAGGTCCCAGGGCCACTGGACGAACTTCGTGATGTTGAAGAGCAGCTCGCCCATCTCGTCGTGCACGTTCTGGCTGCGGCTGATGGCAGGCGTGAGCGTCAGCGCGCACATGCAGACGGCCAGGATGCCCGACAGAAGCCGCAGGCGTTCCCGGATCCCAGGGGTCCGCTCGGCGGACGCGGAGGGAGTCCCTGATCCGGAAACGCGGGTGGCGGAGCTGCTCATCGTTATGCCCTCCGTGACATCGCTGCTTGACCGTCCACGGCAACAGCACTGACGGACGCCCTTGTTCCCGAATGGTCATGCGCCGCCGGGGCGAAGCGCCTACCCTGGCGGGAGAGCGACGTCACAGTTATCGGCCAAGTTGGGGGGTGACCTGAGGGGGGATACGGGAGTCGGACCGCGGCAGCGCGGGTAATGTGCGTCCTAAGAGGACGGGGTAGGTCTTGGCTGTGGTTCCCTTGCACGCCCGCGATCGGCGGCCCCGTTCCGAGCCGTGCGTGCAGCTTGGATCGCCTAGCCCAACTTCCGCAGATCGAGGGGGCGAATCCAGGTCTTGCAACGACTTAGTTCGTCGGGTTGGCACTACATCCTGAGGCCCTGCGTCGGGGCTCGGAGGCGTTGGGGGAACTCCAGCCCGAGCCGCTCGAGCAACAGCGCCTGGGCTCGGTCCGGCCTCACCACACAGCGGATGCGCAGTTCACGCTCCGATCCGTCAGCCAGCGGCAAGACGACATCCGAACTCTGGATGCGCCCCAACTCGTCCAGGATGGTGCGCGGGGCTCGACCGAGTCCGGCGCGCTGCTGCCACTGTTCGAGGGTCTTCCACAGCACGTGCTGGACATCTACGGGCGGAGGATAGCGGCACTGGTAGACGGATGTCAGGACAAGGGCGTGAAGTCCACAACATTGGAATGGCACTGACCGGAGTGGGGCCAGAGTGGGTGCCGGCATCTACCTCTGTCGTCTCGAAATTGGCGGTCACTCGGAGACGACGCCGGTCGTTGAATCCGGCAGTGGCGGATGGACCGACGCCTGGCGCAGCGAACTGTAGCCGCGCGGCTCCGGCTGGATCGCGCCTAGGGGTGGCCACACGAACGTGGCCGTCGTACGTCCTGGTACGGTCGCCGTAGAGCCTCCAAGACACCAACTACTGGGAATCCGTCCGCCCGCCGCCCCCTCGACTAGCTTGTTCACGCTGATCCCACCGCTCTGCCTCGGCCCCTTGGACGACCACCACAGCCGTAGTAGCGGAAGTAGGAGGAACCACCCTCGGGCTCTGGCCGCCATTCAGTAGATGAAGACAGCCATCTCAGAAGGAGAGCAGCGCGCCCGCGAGGAGGATGAGGAGGACAGGAGCAACCAGGGAGCCGGGCGCGCCTAGCGGCCGCTGGAGAGAATGATCGGCAGGTCGGCCGTGGCTCCGCGGCTTGCGATCTGGTACTTCGTGCCGACCGAATCGCCGTAGGCGACGATGCCCGACTTCGTCGAGCCGGTCGTCAGCTTGGTCGTCCAGGTGGGACGATCCAGCCAAGCCTGGCTGCTCCCCGTGGTCCCGGTGAAAGGGTTGCGGAAGGTGCTCCCGCCCTGGGTCAGCAGGGCGGCGGCCTGGCTGGCGTTGGTTGGGTACACGCTGTTGTAGCGCACGCCGTAGTCCTCCGTCGCCATCTGGAAGACGTGCATATTGGCCTTGGTGCTTGCTTCACGCGCCCGGCTCCGCATGGCGACGTAGTTCGCGGAGGCCGTGGCGGCGATGATCCCGACCACCACTAGCGCCACCATCAGTTCTACAAGGGTGAAGCCCCGGCTCCTGCCCTTCACATTGGCCTCTCTGCTCGACGTCGACGGGGATCCCCGAAGGGGGGTCGGGAACCGGCCCCTCCATGCCACGGAGTTATCGGTCATGCGGGGGGGGCGCTTGAGTGCTGTCCCCCGCAGGTGCCGGGGGTGCCGGCTCGGGGCGAAGCTCCGGGCGCGCGGCGCGATTCCATGCGCCCGGGGTTCTGCGCGAGATCAAGGCCGCCTCGCTCCATGAACTCGCCTTGGAACCGGACGAACGGTTGGCCGCCGTTGGCCCGTGTGCGGTGCCTGAGCCAGCCGGCCGCGTCGGTCCGCTCCGAGTTGCGGCCGGGCGCCACGAAGAATCTTGCAACCCGTAGAGCGCCATCGTACCGGGGGCTGTGCTAGATGGCCCCGCGTGGCAGGCGTAGCTTGTGCGTGGAGTGCAACTGCCCCTGGCATCCCGGCCCCGCACGATCCCCCGGCGCGAGGCAGGAGGCCCGTTGGATGGCAACAGAAGGACGGCACCCACGGGACCCGTCGACCCCAGCATCCTTGTCCTGCTCGCCATCACCGCCGCCCTGCAAGTCCGCCCCGCAGCCGCGGCCGACGTCACCGTTCCGACCTTCTCGACCAGGAGTGCCTTCCAGAGCAGCCCGCTGTACGCCCATCTCGCGGGGAAATCGTGATGCTGAGGAGGTTGCGTCCCGGTGTTTTCGGGCACGGCTCAGCCCGGAGACCGGCGATGGAGTAGGGACCGGCGTCTTGAACTGGACCAGCGTTGGGGTGAGGTCAGGTCTCGAGGTTGATGCCTTCAACGGCCCGACTCCCGGTGCTGGCGCGGACGTACCCGATAGCCCTGGTCGGCTTGGCCTTCGCGGCGGTCACGACCCGCTCCTCTCACAGGTCCTGCCGCGCTGCTCGGCAGCCACCCACTTGCCCCGGTCGGGCCTGCGATAGGTCCGCTGGATTTCGCAATTGCGATCTGCACCCGCAGGGATGCGGATCGCGCACCGAAGCGGCCAAGATCCTCGGCGTGCCGCGCACGACGCTCATCAATGGTAGCGGACCGCGGCGTCGCTTCCCGGCGGGCCGGGTGCGGCCCGCTGTTCCTGCGCGCTGCTCTGGGGGCGCTCCTGCCACTCTACTCGGCCGCGCCCGCTTCACCACGCCGTCGTCGCCGGGCGGAACCTGGAGGGGATGATCATGGCCGGGACCGTGCGCCGGTCTTCCTGACTCCTTGGCCGGGGCATCGCGCCTGTGTCAGGATTGCCCGCCTCACAAGTCGTGCAGCAGGTGGCGAAGTCAGGCTGGGCGGGGCTTTCCGTGAAGGAGCGCGCTGCTCCGTTGCCGGCGGCTGTCCGGGCTCGTGATCTCCTGCTCCACCGCCCGAAACCAGCAAGACAGGGGTGACGAATGCCGGGATTCACTCCAGGACGCCGTTTCCAGCCAGCGTATTTCACCTTCGGTCGCCGGCCGTTGCCGGAACGACTGCTGGCATTCGCGGAGCGCCAGGCCAAGGGGCTCGCCTTCGGCTGCCGCATGTGCGGCAACTGCCTGTTGCAGGAAACGGCGTTCATCTGCCCGATGGAGTGTCCCAAGGGGCTGCGCAACGGCCCGTGCGGCGGTTCCACGCCGGAGTGCTGCTACGTGGATCAGAGCCGGCCGTGCATCTGGCACGCCATCTACGAACGCGCCGAACGGATGGGGCGCGCGCAGCGCCTGCTGGAGGTCCTGCCGCCGCTCGACTGGTCGCTGGTGGGACGTGACACCTGGTCGGGAGTCCTGCAGGCGATTCATCGCCGCGGCTACGGCGCAGCACTGGGCACGCTGTTCGCCGGGGGCGAGCGGCGGCGTGAGTTCTGGGACGGCCTGTTCCACGAAGTCCGCCAGCCTGACTGGTGGCAGGGCGACGATCAGCCGCATCCGGCGCTGCCCCACGCGCCCGTGTCCCGGCTCGAGGAGAAACTCGCCGCGGGGCAGTTCGTCGTCACCTCCGAGGTGGCGCCGCCGCTCTCGGTCGCACCGGACGAACTCGTCCGCACGCTGAACCTGCTGCGCGATTACATCGACGCCGCCAACTTCACCGACAATCCCTCGGCCACGCCGCGCATGTCCTCGCTGGCCTGCTCGGTACTGGCCATCGCCCAGGGCGTCGAGCCGGTGATGCAGATCGCGGCGCGGGATCGGACGCGCATGGGTCTGCAGGCGGAAGTCCTCGGCGCGGCGGCCCTCGGCATCCGCAACGTGCTGTGCCTGACCGGCGATCACTCGATCCTGGGCCCGGCGCCGCAGGGTCGCATGGACATCTGGGACCTCGACTCCATCCAGATGCTGTGGGTGCTGCGCCGCATGCGCGACGCGCGGCAATATCTGGACGGCCGGCAGCTCGCGAACCCGCCCGCGCTGTTCCTCGGTGCGGCCGCGTCGCCGTTCGCCTCGACGCCGCGGATCCAGGCGTTGCGCGAACTCAAGAAGTGCCAGGCCGGCGCGCAGTTCTTCCAGAGCAACCTGGTCTATGACGTCGAGGGCTTCGAACGGTATCTCGAAGCACTCGACCGGGCCGGCGTGCTGGGCCGGACGCCGTTCCTTGCCGGCATCACCCCGGTGCGCAGCGCCCGTGCGGCGCAGATCATGGCTCGCGTGCCGGGAGTGAAGATGCCGCCTGCCCTGATCGCCCGCCTGGAGAAGTCCGCCGACGCCAAGGAGGAGGGCGTGCAGATCGCCCTCGAGATCATCGAGCGGGTGCGGCGCATGCCCGGCGTCAGCGGCATCCACATCATGGCGGTGGGCTGGGAACTGATCGTGCCGCGGCTGGTGCGCGAGGCAGGTCTCAAGGAGTTACCGCCGGGCCGTGGCGCAAACGTGGTGGAACTCGGGGCGACGTCGTGCGCGGGCGCGCGGCGCATGCCGCGGGCCGCGACCCCGCCGCCGCGGGAGCACACCGATCGTCGCTATCTGGACGCCCTGGCCGAGCGGGTCCTGGTGTTCGACGGTGCGATGGGCACCAGCATCCAGGAACTCGAACTCACGGCGGCCGACTTCGGCGGCGAGCGCTACGCCGGCTGCAACGACTACCTCGCGATCCAGAATCCCGAGGCCATCGAGGGCGTCCATGCCTCGTACCTCGAGGCTGGCTGCGATGTGATCGAGACCTGCACGTTCCGCTCCAACCGGCTGACCATGGCGGAGTACGGTCTCGAGGACGAGGTGGCGGAGATCAACCGCGCGGCGGCGGCCCTGGCGCGGCGGGTGGCCGACCGCTTCGCGGCGCCGGGACGCCCGCGCTTCGTGGCCGGCTCCATTGGGCCGAGCGGGATGCTGCCATCGTCGTCGGATCCCGAGTTGTCGCGGATCGCCTTCGCGGACCTGGCGGACGTGTATTGCGAGCAGGCCGAGGCCCTGATCGGCGGCGGCTGCGATCTGCTGCTGATCGAGACCTCGCAGGACCTGCTCGAGGTCAAGGCCGCGATCATGGGCGTGCAGTACGCTTTCGCCCGGACCGGCAGGCGGATCCCGCTGCAGGTCCAGGTCACCCTCGACGCCACGGGCAGGATGCTGCTCGGCACCGACGTGGGCGCGGTGCTGGCGACGCTGGAGCGGATGCCGGTGGACGTGCTCGGCATCAACTGCTCCACCGGCCCCGAGTACATGCGCGCGCCGCTCGCCCACCTGGGCGAGAACTCCTCGCGGCCGGTCTCCTGCCTGCCCAACGCGGGGTTGCCGGTCAACGTGGACGGGCGGGCCGTCTACCCGCTGAAGCCGGACGATTTCGCGCGCGAGTTGGAGGAATTCGTCGAGCGTTTCGGTTTGAACGTCGTGGGCGGCTGCTGCGGGACCACGCCCGCACACATCCGCAAGCTGGCCGAGCTGCTGGCCGGCCGCAAGCCGCGGCCGCGAACCCATCGCCCGCTGCCGCTGGTGTCGTCGGGCATGACCACCGCGAGCCTGATCCAGGACCCGCGGCCGATGCTGATCGGCGAGCGCCTGAACGCCCAGGGCAGCAAGAAGATGAAGGAGTTGCTGCTGGCCGAGGACTACGACGGCATCGCAGCACTGGCGCGCGAGCAGATCGAGGGCGGAGCCCACACGCTGGACCTGTGCGTGGCCATGACCGAGCGACGCGACGAGGCGTACCTGATGTCGCGGGTGGCCGGCAAGCTCAGCCAGACGGTCGAGGCCCCGCTGGTCATCGATACGACCGAGGCCGAGGTGCTGGAGGCCGCGCTGCAGGCGGCCCCGGGACGGGTGATCGTCAACGCGGTGAACATGGAGAATGGCCGCGAGCGCCTCGATGCCATGTTGCCGCTGATCCGTGACTACGGCGCGGCCACCATCGCCCTGACGATCGACGAGCACGGCATGGCGCGCAGCGCCGATCGCAAGCTGGAGATCGCGCAGCGGATCCACGACATCGCCACGCGCGAGTACGGCATCCTGCCCGATGCGCTGATCTTCGACGCCCTGACGTTCACCCTCGCCACCGGCGACCCGGAGACCGCCAACTCCGCGGTGGAGACCCTGGAGGGCATCCGGCGCATCAAGGCCGCCATCCCCGGGGTCCTGACCTCGCTGGGGGTGTCGAACGTTTCGTACGGATTCAAGCCGGCCGCGCGCCACGTGCTGAACAGCGTGTTCCTGTATCACGCCGTCGAAGCCGGCCTCGACATGGTCATCGTCAACCCCAAGCAGGTCACGCCGTACGCCGAGATCCCCACCGCCCAGCGCGAGCTGGCGGAGGACCTGCTCTTCAACCGCCGGCCGGATGCGCCCGCCCGCTTCATCAGCTTCTATGAAGGGGCGAAGTCGAAGCAGGCGGCGGCCGGCGATCCGACCGCGGAGATGTCTCCGGCCCAGCGTCTGCACTGGCGCATCCTGCATCGCAAGCCCGAGGGCGCGGAGGCCGACGTCCGCGCGCTGGTCGTGACCGGCGTGCGCGAGCGGACCGGCCTCGCCGACTTCACCACCGAGCCCGGCTACGAGTATCCCAACGCGGACACCTCGGCGGTCGCCGTGCAGGTGCTGAACCAGGTGCTGCTCCCGGCGATGAAGGAGGTCGGCGAGAAGTTCGGCTCCGGCGAGCTGATCCTGCCCTTCGTGCTGCAGTCGGCGGAGGCCATGAAGTGGACCGTCGGGCACCTGGAGAAGTACCTGGAGAAGACCGAGGGCGTCAGCCGGGGCAAGGTGGTGCTGGCCACGGTCTATGGCGACGTGCACGACATCGGCAAGAACCTGATCAAGACGATCCTGGCGAACAACGGCTACAGCGTGCTGGACCTGGGCAAGCAGGTGCCGGTCGCAGTCATCGTGGACCAGGCGGTCGAGTTCCAGGCCGACGCGATCGGCCTGTCGGCGCTGCTGGTCTCGACCTCGCGCCAGATGCCGCTGGTGGTCCGCGAACTCGACCGGCGCGGCCTGGCCATCCCGGTCCTGGTCGGCGGCGCAGCCATCAATCGCGACTTCGGCCGTGACATCGCGCGGGTCGAGGACGACCGCCCCTATGCCGGCGGGGTGTTCTACTGCCGGGATGCCTTCGAGGGGCTCGATTGCGTGGACCGCTTGATCAACCCGCCGGCGGGGGCACCGCCACCCGCTCCCGAGCCCGAGGCGGCGCGGGTGCGCCGGCGCCCGGTGCCCGCGGAGACCAGTGCGGCCACCACGCGTTCGGCGTTCGTGGCGCGGCTCGAAGACGTACCGGCGCCGCCGTTCTGGGGCGCCCGCGCGCTCACAGCCCTTCCGCTGGCGGAGGTCTTCGCTGGACTCGACGAGCGGCAGCTCTTCCGCCTGTCCTGGGGCGCGAAGGCCAAGCTCGGCGCGGAGTGGGAGCAGTTGCGCCAGGAGTTCGGCGCGCGGCTGGAGCGCATGAAACGCGAAGCGCTCGAAGATCCCTGGCTCGCGCCCCAATCCGTGTACGGGTATTTCCCCGTGCTTGCCGACGGGAACGACCTGGTGGTCTTCGATCCCGGCGATCACGAGAAGGCCGTCCTGCGCTTCTCCTTCCCGCGGGAGCGAGGCGGGGAACACCGCTGCCTGGCCGATTTCTTCCTGCCGCTCGGTTCGTCCCGGCCCGACGTGGCCGCGATCCAGGTGGTCACCGTGGGTGCGAAGGCGACCGAGCGATTCGACGCCATGGACAGGCGGGACGAGTACAGCGAGGCCTACTACTTCCATGGGCTGGCGGTGCAGACCGCCGAGGCGACAGCCAAGTTCGTGTTCGAGCGGATACGCCAGGAGCTCGGGCTCACCGGTGATCGTGGCCGGCGCTACTCGTGGGGCTTCGGGGCGCTTCCCGACGTGGAGGAGCACCGCAAGGTGTTCCGTCTGCTCCCGGCCGCGAAGGAGCTGGGCATGAGCCTGACGTCGGCGGGCCAGCTCGTCCCCGAGCAGTCCACGGTGGCTCTCGTTGTCCACCATCCCGGGGCGCATTACTTCAGCACATAGGGCATGGCGCCAGGGGAGTAGAAGCGGGGCGACGCGGGCCGGATCATGCCGTCCGAGGGTCGCGCCGCGCGAGCCTCATCTGCCTGGTGTCCAGTGAACCGGAAGGGTTGTGGGGCGCAGAATGTTGGTGGCCTTCCCGGGCGCGCCAAGTCATTGCAGCACGGTGGCGGATCGGCCCCAGGACGCCGTCGGAAGCCAGACTAATATTCTGCGCTCCACAACCAACGCTCACCGCGGCGGCCGGCGGATGCCGAGTTTCTTCATCTTTGATTCGAGCGTGGTGGGTTTGAGCCGCAGCACGGCCGCCGCGCCCTTCGGGCCGCTTACGCGCCAGCCGGTGCGCTCGAGTGTGCGCAGGATGCCCCCGCGCTGGACTTCGGCGAAGCTGCGCAATGGCAAGGGGATGGCGGAGTCCGTGTGGAGCACGACGCCAGTTCCGGGGTGCTCAGGCGGGGGCGGGGGAGGCGCTGGCGAATCGGTCACCGGGATCGGCGGCGACAGTGCCGGTTCAGGCGCCGCCGTCACCGCCGCTGTTTCGAGCTCCGGTGGCAGGCCGAGGCCCGAGCGGAGCCGGGCGTTCTTCGCGGCCAGGCGGTTGCGATCCGCTGCCAGGGTCCGGAACGCCGCGACATTCCCGATGGCCTCGGCGCCCAACCTGGCCGAGGCTGCCAGAACCCGTAACTGCTCATCGGGTAGTGTGTTGCGTGAGAAGATCGCCAACACTCCGATGCAACGCTCGCCGTGCTCGAGCGGCAAAGCGGCGAGCGCGAGTACCTGGTTCCGAGCGAGCCAGGCTGGCTCGGCCACGCCCAGGGCGTCGAGGCCCGAGCGCGCGACCAGTGGCTTGTGGGACACCGGGATCCGGCCGAGCGAGCCGATGCCGATCGGGATTCGGCGGGACAGGTCCACCGCCTCGCCTTCGACCCCGGCGCTTGCCACCAGGTGGAGGCAGTTGCTCTGGCTTGGGCACTCGGGCCGCATCGGACAGGAGTCGCAGAGGTCGCCGGGGCCCACGAGCCAGGCCTGCGCCAGCACTCCGTCGCAGGACGCTATGCCGGCTTCGACCAGCGTGGACAGTACAGGCTGAAGTGATTGCAGGATGGCGACTTGTTCGCTCATGGCTGGGCCTCGTTCCATTTGCATCCTACCTCACGATACTCCGCAAGTCACGAAATATCGTGACGGTCTTCCTGGTCTTCACGGGTCCTACAAGCTGTGGAGCGCAGAATGTTGGTGGCCTTCCCCAACACGCCAAGTCATTGCAGCACAGTGGCGGATCGTCCCCAGGACGCCGTCGAAAGCCAGACCAACATTCTGCGCTCCACAACCAAACCACTTCAGTCGTCTTGTTCAGTAGCCGAAAACCTCTCGATGGACACCCTATCCGCCGAAGCGGACCCGATCGGACCGGAGCACTTCCTCGCTGCGCTCTACGGGATCTTCACGCTCCTCCTCGGGGCGACGGTCTGGTCGGCGATGGCCGCCGTCTTCGGCGTGTGGTCGCTGCCGGCTGTGCCCGGTCTGGGCTGGATGATCGCGTGGGCCTGCCGCTACGGCGGTCGTTGTGCGGACACGGTCGTCCGGGCCACAGCCTGGCTCCTGGCGCTCGCTGGAGTCCTGCTCGCGCTCTTCGTGTTCAGCGCCTTCTCGGTGACCCAGAGCTCGCCCGACTCGGGCTTCCTGCTCCACGCGGTCGGTCCCGAGTACCTGAGGCTCTTCGCCGAGCCCCCCTGGTTCGGCTCAGCTGCGGTTCTGCTGGCGCTGGCCGGAGCCTGGCGCGCCCTGCGCGAGCGTCCGGCCCGGCGGGCGACTGCCCGTCCGGTGCTCGAGTTGGCGCGGGCCGCCGCGGACGCCCGCCCTGGAGCGTCGCTGGACGCTGGGGAAGAATCGGGCGCACGAGCCGCCTAAGTCCTGCCGGGCGAGACACATCGTGACAGCCAACTCCTGCGTGGCGACGCCGGCGCGGCATCGTCTATCATGCCCCGCCGAGAAGCACCCGGGTCCGAACCGGCCGACTTCGGACCACAGGAAGACTCCCCCAGAGGAAGATCGCCATGAACCGTTCCGTCTGGCTGTGGATCATCGCCATCCTCATCACCCTGGCTTCGGCGCGCTGGCAGCGCATGACAGGGCCGACCCACGAGTTGTCCGGGACGGTGTCGCTCGGCGGCTCCGCCATCCACTACGTGCTCGACCGCACGCACGCCGGTCCGGGCGACCATCGCGTCGCGCTGGGAACGCTGCCCGCGGACGTCGCCGGCGTCACCGAGTGGAAGGACTATCGCTCGAACGATGCGTGGACGGCGGTGGAGATGCGGCGTGAAGGGGACTCGCTCGTGGCCGCGCTGCCGCACCGGCCGCCCGCCGGCAAGCTCTGGTACCGGGTCCGGCTCGCGCGCGGCGCCGAGACCATCGTCCTCCCGGCCGAACGCCCCGCGGCCATCCGCTTCCGCGGAGACGTCCCGCCCTGGGTGCTCGTCCCGCACATCTTCATCATCATGCTGGCGATGCTGCTCTCGACGCGCGCCGGACTCGAGGTCTTCAACCCCAGGCCGCAGTTCGAGAGACTCGTCTGGGGGACGCTGGCGATGCTCGTCATCGGCGGCATGGCGATCGGCGTGTTCGTCACGCACTACGCCTTCGGTCCCTGGTGGACCGGCTTCCCCGTGGGCAACGACATCACCGACAACAAGACGCTCATCGCCCTGCTCGGCTGGGTCGCTGCCGCGCTCGCCCTGGGACGTTCGAAGCTCGAGAAGACCTGGATCGTGCTCGCCGCGCTGGTCACGCTCGTGGTCTTTGCCATCCCGCATTCATGGACCGCGAGCGAGCCGCTGCACGGCGTGCTCGACGCCGCGGGCGTGACGGTCGCGGCGCCGGCCGACAGCGTGTCCGGCGCGGGCGTGGGCGACTCGGCGGCGGTGAAGTAGGAAGTCGCCGCAGACGCGCAGAACCAGCGGAAAGAAGTGGCCCCTGTTGATGGGGGTCGCCGCGATCGCCATGGTGCTCGGCGTGGTGGTGGCGCTGAAGCGGCGGTAGTCCATCGGATGGATGCTCCGATCGCCCGTGCGCGGTTCCGGCGTCGGCGTTCGCTCCAGGATCCCGGCCCGGACGCGTTCGTCGCCCGCCATGGTGCGCTGGTGGGCGTTCGCCCCGGCGGTGGCAACCCCGGCGCCTGCCCGGCGTAGCACTTTCGTTCCCCGCGGCCCGAACCGGGCCGTCGGCTCTTGCTCGCGAGGTGCCCCATGCTGTCCATCGAGTCACTGGTCAAGGTCTATCCCGGTCCGGTCGCCGCACTGCAGGGCATCGACCTCGAGGTGCCGCTCGGCATGTTCGGCCTGCTCGGGCCCAACGGGGCGGGCAAGTCCACGCTCATGCGCATCCTTGCCGGACTGCTCGAACCGACCTCGGGCCGGGTGACGCTCGATGGCGAGGACGTCCTCGCCCACCCCGAGCGGCTGCGGGCGCGGCTCGGCTACCTGCCGCAGGACTTCGGGTTCTATCCCCACCTCACCGGAGAGCAGATGCTGGTCCACCTGCTCCGGCTGAAGGGTGTCTCCGCGCCCGTGGGGCAGCAGAAGCTCGCCGGTGAGTTGCTGGAGCGCGTGAACCTCTCGTACGCGGCCCGCCGCAAGGTGAAGGCCTACTCGGGTGGCATGCGGCAGCGCCTGGGCATCGCGCAGGCGATCGCCGGGGACCCGCGGCTGCTGATCGTGGACGAGCCCACGGCCGGGCTCGATCCGGAGGAGCGCCTGCGCTTCTATCACCTGCTCGCGGAGCTGGCCGAGGGCCGCACCGTCATGCTCTCGACCCACATCGTCGAGGACGTTGCCGTGCTCTGTCCGCGTTTCACCGTGATCCGCGACGGCCGCCTGATCGCGCACACCACGCCGCGCGAGGCCCGCGCCGCGCTGGACGGCGCGATCTTCGAGGGCACGGTGTCGCCCGCCGAGCTGCCGGCCCTGCGCCGCGAGCGCGCGGTGACGCAGGCGATCCTGGTCGAAGGCCGACACCGCGTGCGCGTGCACGATGCGTCGGGTGCGCCGCCGCCGGGCTTTGAGCCCGCGGCGCCGACGCTCGAGGATGCCTACCTCGTCATGATGCGGGCCGCCAACGGCGCGAACGGCTGCTCCGACGCTTCGGCCGCCCGCCGGGAGAGCGCCGCCGCCGGGCGGGCGTCGTGAGCGCGCGACGTCTCTTCGAGGTCTTCCGCCAGGAGTTCATCCAGAGCCTGCGGCGGCCGCTGCTGTGGGTCCTGCTCCTGATCGTCGGCCTCATGGCCCAGGGGATCTCCACGGGCAGTGCCTCGATCGGTTCGGGAAACAGCGCGGTCGGCGGCACGAAGGCCTGGATCACCTCGGAGTTCGTGATCTCTCAGCTGGTCGCGATGCTGGTGGGCATCATCTACGCCTTCTTCGTCGCCGTGGCCGCCGGGATGTGCGTGATCCGCGACGATGAGCTGAAGGTCGGCGAGTTGCTTCATGCCACGCCGCTCACGCCGGCCGAGTATGTGTGGGGCAAGTACGCCGCCACGCTGGCCAGCTTCCTGCTCGTGCTCATGGTGAACGTGGCGCTCATGGTGTTGTTCAACCACGGTCTGCCGCACGGTGAGAACGTCGAGGTCATCGGTCCGCTCTCCGCGTGGAACTACCTGCGACCCCTGCTGCTCTTCGCGCTGCCCTCGCTGCTGTGCGTGGCCGGCACGAGCTTCGCGCTGGGCACGCTCACGCGCATGCCGATCCTGGTGTTCGCGTTCCCGGTGGCGACCATCGTTCTCGGCATCGCCCTGATGTGGAACTGGTCGCCGTCCTGGCTCAGCCCCGCTGTCAACGGCCTGCTCATGGTGCTGGACCCTACGGGCATCCGCTGGCTCAACGAGACCTGGCTCAACGTGGATCGCGGCGTGGACTTCTACAATAGCGCCGGAGTCCGCACCGACGGCCTGTTCTGGGCCAACCGCGCGATGGTGGTGTTCCTCGGCCTGGGTGCGGTCCTGCTCACGCAATGGCGGTTTGCCGCCACGCTGCGCGGAACGCGGGCGGTGCGTCGCAGCCGGGTCGTCCGTATCGCGGTGGTCATGCCCGACACCGCAGCGCCCCGGCCCGGGACGGCTCCGCTGTCATCGCTCGGGATGCGCTCGGGCGCGGCCGGCTTCCTCGCCGGCGCGTGGGAGGTCGCGCGCGTGGAGTTGCGCGGGCTGCGCACGCACCCCGGTCTCTACCTGTTCGTGCCCATGATCCTGGCCCAGACCCTGGGCAGCGTGGTCAGGGTCGGCGCCTTCGACACGGCACTGCTCCAGACGCCGGGCGGGCTCGCCGCGGAAGCGATGAACACGCTCACGCTGCTGGTCTGCCTGCTGCTGCTCTTCTACACGGTGGAGTCGCTGCAGCGCGAGCGCGGCACTGGCTTTGGCGCGATCTTCCACGCGACCCCGCTGCGCACCGGCTCCCTGCTGCTGGGCAAGGCGCTGGCCAACACCGTGGTGGCGCTGGCCGTCATCCTGACCGCGCTCGCGGGCGACGCGATCATCCTCGCGGTGCAGGGAAAGGTTCCGTTCCGCATCGAGCCGTTCCTGCTCTGCTGGGGCCTGCTGCTCACGCCCACGTTCCTGGCCTGGACCGCGTTCACGATGGCGCTCTTCTCACTCACCGGCAGCCGCCATGCCACTTATGCCCTGGGCCTCGGCTCGCTGGTCCTGACCGGCTTTCTCCAGATGCGCGGCAAGATGAACTGGGCGTTCAACTGGGACCTGTGGAGCGCGACGCGCTGGAGCGACATGAGCGTGTTCGAGCTGGACCGGCTGCCTCTGGTCCTGAACCGCGTGATGGTGCTGGGCCTCACCGCGCTCTTCCTCACGCTCACCGTGCGCCTCTTCCCGCGGCTCGAGGCCGACGCCACGCGTGCGATGCACCGGCTGCGGCCGGCCGCGCTCGCCCGCGGGGCGCTGGGTCTCGTGCCGCTGCTGGTCGTGCCGCTGGCGGCCTGGGCCGTGCTCTGGTTCCAGGTGGAGCAGGGCTGGGAGGGTCGCAGGATGAAGAAACTGGCGAAGGACTACTGGCGGCAGAACGCGGCGACCTGGACCAACGCGCCGCTGCCGGTGATGGCCGCGGTGGACCTCGACCTCGCGCTCGACCCGCCGCGCCGCGAATTCCGCGTGGCCGGCCACTACGATCTCGAAAACCGGAACGGGAAGCCGCTCGCGCAGATCCCGCTCACGGGCGGGTTCTCCTGGGACTCGCTCTCGTGGACGATGGACGGCGCGCCGTACAAGCCCGAGGACCGCTCGGGCCTCCACGTCTTCACGCTGCCGCGGCCGCTGGCGACGGGGGGGCGCGTGCGGCTGGGCTTCCGCTATCGCGGGAGCAGCCCGATGGGCATCAGCCGCAACGGCGCGGGGACCATGGAGTTCATCGTGCCCTCGAGTGCGGTGTTCACCGGGTTCGCCGGGCCCACGCTCGTGCCCCAGCTCGGATTCAGCGCGGAGATCGGTCCCGAAGCGAAGGACCAGCCCGAGCCGCGCCAATACCCCGACGACGTCTGGCGCGACACGCTGCCGGCGATGCTGCCGTTGGCGGAGGCGTGGTTCGACACCCGCATCCAGGTGACCGTGCCCGAGGGATTCCGGGCGAATGCCACCGGCGTGCTCGAGAGCGAGACCGCGGCGAACGGTCGCCGCACGTTCACCTACGTCAGCGACCGTCCGGTGCACCTGTTCAACGTGGTCGCGGGGCGCTGGGCCGAGAAGCGCGGCGAGGGCGTGACGATCTACCACCACCCGGCGCACACCTACAATCTCGACGGCATGATGCAGGCGCTCTCCGGCTCGCGGCGCTGGTACTCGGAGTGGTTCGGGCCCTATCCGTGGCGGGGATTGCGGCTCAGCGAGTTCCCTGGGCTGCGGAACTACGCGCAGGGCTCGCCGACCAACATCACGTTCTCCGAGGGGATCGGCTTCCTGACGAAGAGCGAGCCCAAGGCCGACGCCGCGTTCTGGATCACGGCGCACGAGGCGGCGCACCAGTGGTGGGGCAACATCCTCGTCCCCGCCGATCGCCCCGGCGCGGTGGTGCTGTCCGAGGGTATGTCACATTTCTCGACCGCACTGCTCATCGGACAACTCAAGGGCCGCGAGGAGCAACTGGCCTTCCTGCGCCAGATCGAGGACCAGTACGCGAACACGCGGCAGGCCGACTCCGAGCGTCCGCTCACGCGGATCGACGGGTCGCGCGCCGGCGACGGTCGCATCATCTACGACAAGGGCGGATGGGTGGCGTGGATGATGATGCGGATCGTGGGCCGGGAGCCCATGTTGCGGGGATCACGCGACTTCATCGCGGCGTGGCGCGACCGCCGGGACCACGCCGTGCTCCAGGACTACCTCGCGCACATGCGCCACTACGCGCCCGACTCGACAGCCTACGATGCGTTCGTGCAGCAGTGGTACTGGGAGGTCGTGGTTCCCGAGTACCGGGTGGGCAACGCGCGCGCGGTGAAGCGGGGCAACGGGTGGGAGGTCCGCGCCCGGGTGCGCAACGCCGGCACCGGTCGCATGCCCGTGCAGATCGCAGCCGTCCGCGGGATGCGCTTCGCCGACGCGAAGAAGAAGGAGGAGCCCTGGTGCGACGCCCGCACCGCCGTCGTGCTGGGTCCGAAGGAGATCCGGGAAATCGTCGTCCGCTGCAACTTCGAGCCCGAACGCGTGGTGGTAGATCCGGACTTCGAAGTGCTCCAACTCGAGCGTCAGAAGGCCACGGCCAAGGTGGAGGTGGAGAAGAAGACGCCGGCGGGTCTGCCGGTGCGCGCGGCGGTCGTGGCGCCCGCTCGCGCCCGCGGCTGAGGCGGGTGGGGCCCGGCCGGCCCCGCCTACTCCCCCCGCACCCGCGCCACCACCAGCGTCGGCGTGCGCACGAGGATCTCGAGCGGCGTCTGCGCGCCGCGCGCGACCTCGCGCTCCCGCGCGGGGGCGAAGGCGAGGTACGTCATCCCGTCGGCCGCGCGGTGGTCGCGCAGCACTTCGGGTCCGGGCGACGCGACCACCAACTCATTCCGGACGTAGAAGCGCAGCGAGGGTGGCGGTTCGCCCACCAGCACGAGCGGCGCGCGCGGCGGTGCGGCCACCTCCAGCGCCTGCGACGCCGTGCGCGCGTTGAGCCAGTCCTCCATCGCGGGCAGGACCTGCAGTGCGACGATCGGCATCCCCACCGCGAGCGGCAGTCCCATCAGCAGGGCCGCCAGGCGCCGCCGGCGCATCAGGTCGGCGAGGAACGGCGCCCAGCAGGCGAGCAGCAGCGCCGCCCCCAGCAGACGCAGTTCCGGGGCCGCGCTGGGCACGCGCGTCGCCAGCGTGACGAAGGTGAACGCCGCCACGCTCCCCGCCACCGCCAGCGTCAGCGCCGAGCGCGTGAGCGTCAGCGCCAGCCGCCGCGGATCCTCGAACAGGTGGTCGAGCAGGCGCCCGCACAGGAGCGCGGCGGCCGGGACCGCCGGCAGTGCCGCCGTGAGCGGGCATGACGGATAGAAGAGGATCGGCGCGAGGGCCGCGAGCAGGCAGGCGATGAAGAAGTGCGCCGCGCCCTCCTCGCGCTTCTCACGTTCTAGCGCCGCAGCCGGCGGCAACTCCGGTCCGGTCGAGCCGATGCGCAGCAGCGGCAGCCGCCCGCGCCACCAGGTCGCGGCGTGCACCATCGCGTCGGGCAGCAGGGCGCTCCACGGGAAGCAGCCGGTCACCAGGAACGGGATTGCGAACACCGCTCCCGCGAGCCAGGGCATCGGTGGCCCGACCGCATAGGGGAAGAACGGCGCGTGCGCGAGGAAGTCGGCGCCGTGGCGCCCGAACATCGTCCCGTACCACGGCAGGGCGACGCCCAGCATGAGCGCGAGGCCCGCGAGCGGACGCGCCCGCCGCCAGTCCTCACGGTCGCGGGCCAGCGCCAGGTAGAGCGCGAGTCCGGCGAGCGGCCACAGCGCGGTGAGCGGTCCCGCGCACACCAGCGCCGCTGCCAGCGCCCCGTAGGTGACCACCAGCCGCAGGTCGCGGCCGCGCGCGCGGCCGAAGACCGCGTCGGCGAGGCCCGCGCAGCCGATCCAGGCGAGGAGCGAGCCGAGCAATTGCGTGCCGTCGTTGCGCGCCGCCAGCGGCAGCGCGACCGAGGTGGCGAGCACGCCCGCCGCGAAGACCCCGGCACGCAGGCCGAAGTGGCGTGCGCCCGCCACACCGGTGATGAGGACGAGCAGCACCGCGAGGCCCGCGCGCAACTGGCGGGAACGCACCGGCGAGTCCGGCTCGCGCCCGTACGCCAGAGCTTCGAGCGCGTAGGCGGGCAGGGGCTTTTCGTAGAGCGGTTGCGCGCCGTAGAGCGGTGTCAGCGGCTCGCGGCGCTGGATCATCTCGCGGACGACCTGCGCGTCACGCGCCTCGCGCTCGTCGAGGACTCCGACCCGGTCGAGGCCGAGGAAGAGCACGAGCACGCAGAGCGTGGCGAGGACGAGCGGGGCGAGGCGCATGGCAAACCGGAGGGTAGCAGAAGCGACGGAAGCGCCGCCCCCTCATCCCGCCCCGATCGGGAGCCTCCGCACGGGCTTCCCGGTCGCCTTCGCCACCGCATTCGCCACCGCGGGCGCGATGGGTGGCAGGCCGGGCTCGCCGATGCCGCCGACGGGATCCCCGCTCGGCGCCAGGTGGACCTCGATCGTGGGGCACTCGTCGAGCGTCAGCATCGGGTAGTCACCGAAGTTGCCCTGCACGACGCGGCCCCGCTCGATGGTGATCTCGCTCTTCAGCGCGGCGCTCAGACCGTAGATGATGCCGCCCTCCATCTGTGACCGCACGAGGTCTGGGTGCACCATGGTGCCGCAGTCCACGGCGCACACCACGCGCTTCACGCGCACGGCGCCGTCGCCCGCGACCTCCACTTCGGCCACCTGCGCGACGAACGAGCCGAAGCTCTCGTGCACGGCGATGCCGCGCGCCTGGCCCGCGGGCAGCGCCGTGCCCCAGCCAGCCTGCTGCGCGGCCAACTCGAGCACTGCCCGATGCCGCGGCTTGTCCCTGAGCAACTCGCGCCGCAACTCGTACGGGTCGCGGCCGGCGGCGGCGGCGACTTCGTCGAGGAAGCACTCGGTGACGTAGGCGTTCTGCGACGAGGCGACCGAGCGCCACCAGCCGAGCGGGATGCCGGGATCGTGCGTGATGAGCTCCACCTCGATGTTCGGGATCGCGTAGGGCAGGTTGGCGGCGCCGTCGAAGGAACTCCAGTCGGGCTCGCCCTCCTTCAAGAATCCCATCTGCGTGGCGATGCCGGGCGCGACGATGCGGTGGGTCCAGACGATGGGCGCGCCGGTTGCGTCGAACCCGGCGCGCAGCAGGTTGTAGGTGGCGGGGCGGTAGAGGTCGTGCTGGACGTCGTCCTCGCGCGTCCAGATGACCTGGACGGGCACGCCGGCGGCCTTCGAGAGCAGGACAGCCTGCACGACGCAGTCTTGCCGGTGACGGGCGCCGAAGCCGCCGCCGATGAGGGTCATGTGAACGGTCACGGCGCCGGACTCGAGTCCCGCAGCTCTTGCTGCGGCCTGGTGCGCGCCGCTGCCGCTCTGCGTGGGCACCCAGACCTCGCACGCTCGGGGGCGCGCGTGGGCGGTGCAGTTCATGGGCTCCATGGGCGTGTGCGCGAGGTAGGGCACTTCGTACACGGCCTCGAGGGTGCGAGCGGCGCCGGCGAGCGCCGCGGCGCCGCGGCCCTCTTTGCGCGTGGTCTGCCCGGGCTGTTGCGCCAGTTCCGCGAACTTCGCGCGGATGCCGGCGCTGTCGAGCGTGGCGAGCGGTCCTTCGTCCCAGGTGACGCGCAGCGCCTCGCGGCCGCGGAAGGCGGCCCAGGTGCTCCTGGCGAGTACGGCCAAGCCGTCGCCGACGCGCTCGACCCGCACGACGCCGGGGACCTGGAGTGCTGCGGCGGGATCGAAGCTCGCGGCCTTGCCGCCGAACACGGGACACTGTGCGACCGAGGCGTAAAGCATGCCGGGCACACGCACGTCGGCGCCGAAGCGGGCGCTGCCGTCCACCTTGGCGGGAGCGTCGAAACGCGCGGGCGTGGTGCCGATGATGTGGTGCTGCTTGCGGTCCTTGAGCGCGGGGTCGGCGGGCACGGGCAGCTTCGCGGCGGCGGCGGCGAGCGCGCCGTAGCCGAGCCGGCGGCCACTCGCCGCGTGCACGACCTCGCCGCTCGCGGCACGGCAGCCGGCGCGATCCACCTTCCACCGCACGGCGGCGGCGCCGACGAGCAACTCGCGCGCCTGCGCACCGGCCTTGCGCATGGGCTTCCACAGTGAGCGGATGCTGTTGCTGCCGCCGGTGCTCATGTCGCCGTACGCGGGGCCTGGGTTGGCCTGTTCGATGCGGACCTTCCCCCAATCGGCCTCGAGTTCCTCGGCGACGAGCATGGCGAGCGCGGTGCTGGTGCCCTGGCCGAGCTCGGAGCGCGCGATCATCACGGTGACCGTGCCGTCCGGCGCGACGCGCAGGTAGGAGTTGGGCGCGAGCGTGTCCTTCGCCGCGAGGCCGGTCGCCGGCGCGGTCCCGGGCGCATGGAAGGCGATGACGAGGCCGGCGCCGGCGAGTGCTCCGCTCTTCAGGAAGTCGCGACGGGTCGCGCTCATCGGGTGCCGCCCTTCGCCGCGAGGTGGATGGCGCGGCGGATGCGCGGATAGGTCCCGCAGCGGCACAGGTTGGCGGAGAGCGCGCGGTCGATGTCGGCGTCGGTGGGGGCTGGGTTCTTCGCGAGCAGCGCGGCCGCGGTCATGATCTGCCCGGACTGGCAGTAGCCGCACTGCGGCACCTGTTCCGCGAGCCAGGCCGTCTGCAGCGGGTGACTTCGGTCGGGCGAAAGACCTTCGATCGTGGTGATGCTCACGTCCTCGACCTGCAGGGCGGAAATCTGGCACGAGCGCGCGGGCTCGCCGTCGAGCAGCACGGTGCAGGCGCCGCACAGCCCGGCGCCACAGCCGTACTTGGTCCCGGTGAGTCCGATGGTCTCGCGCAGCACCCAGAGAAGCGGGGTCCCGGGGTCCACGTCGAGCGCGTGCGTGCGGCCGTTGACGATGAGGCGGATGGCGGGCATCGGCGACCTCTGAGGTGTCGTTCGTTCCGGGAAGCTGGATCGTGAGGATCGGTCGCGCGCATCATAACGCGGCGGCGCCGGCAGTGGACAGGGGGTTCAACGGGACTTGGCGCCCGCTGCCCGAACCCGCGCGCTCCGCCCAACTCCGCCATTGCCGCGGAGCGGGCGCGGGCCTTAGCATCCGGGTCCGTTCCCACGTTCTCGGAAGGAGACCGCCGTGCCGCGTTGCCCACGCCCGCTTGCCCTGTTCGTCCTGCTTCTCGCGACGTTCGCTGCTGCGCCGGGCTCCGCTGCGCCCGCCTGGCCACCGATCCGCCTCACGGTGGACGCGACCGAGGCGCCGCGCCGGATCCTGCACGCGCGGCTCGAGATCCCGGTCAGGCCCGGACCGCTCAGGCTGGTCTATCCGAAGTGGATTCCCGGAGATCACATGCCCTCGGGCCCGATCGCCGACCTGACCGGGCTGCGCCTGAGCGCGAACGGCCGCGCACTCGCCTGGGAACGCGACCCGGTGGACATGTACGCGTTTCACTGCGATGTGCCTGCGGGGGCGAGTCGCCTGGCCGTCACGTTCGACCTCCTGCAGTCGGCGTCGGGGAACTACTCGACGGGTAGATCCATCACCGCGCAACTGGCGGTGCTCGACTGGAACGAGTTGCTGCTCTATCCGCGGGGACGGCCGGCGGACGAGATCGTGTTCGCGGCACGCCTGCGCCTGCCTGCGGGTTGGACGTACGGGACCGCACTCGCGATCGCGCGCGCGGACAGCGGCGGGATCGAGTTCGCGCCGGTCCCGCTCGCGACGCTGGTGGATTCGCCGGTGCAGGCGGGTGCGCATCGGCGCCGCATCGAACTCGGGCCGGCGAAGGGGCCGCCGGTGGCCGTGGAGCTGGCGGGCGACAGCGAGTCCGCGCTCGAGGTGGGACCGGAACAGGTCGCGCAATGGAAGCAGTTGGTGGCCGAGGCGCTTGCGTTGTTCGGCGCGACCCACTACCGGCGCTACGACTTCCTCTACACGCTGAGCGACGAGGTGGACCACTACGGGCTCGAGCACCACGAGTCGAGCGACAACCGGGCGCACGAGCGCGCCCTGGTGGACGACGAGCTGTGCAGCGTCCACTCGGGACTGTTGTCGCACGAGTACGCGCACTCGTGGAACGGCAAGTACCGCCGTCCCGCGGGTCTCGTCGCGCCCGACTTCCAGGCACCGTCCAGGACGGAGTTGCTCTGGGTCTACGAGGGCCTCACGAGCTACCTCGGCTGGGTACTGGCGGCGCGCAGCGCGTTGGCGAGCCCCGAATGGCAGCGGCAGGAGCTGGCCTGCGAGGCGGCGTGGCTCGACCGAAGCCCGGGCCGCTCCTGGCGGCCGCTCGAGGACACGGCGATCGGCGCGTCCATCATCTCCGGAGGGCCGGGCACCTGGTCCTCGTGGCGACGCGGGGCGGACTACTACGAGGAAGGCGCCCTGATCTGGCTCGAGGCGGACGTGCTCATCCGCCAGCGCACGGCCGGCAAGCGTTCTCTGGACGACTTCTGCCGCCTCTTCTTCGGTGGCGTGAGCGGACCGCCCGCGGTGGTCCCGTATGGTCAGGACGACGTCGTGAAGGCCCTGGAGCAGATCGTCCCCTATGACTGGCGGGGGTTCTTCGAAACCCGGCTGACTTCTACCTCGCAACGCGCGCCGCTCGGGGGCATCGAAGGAAGCGGCTGGCTGCTGGCCTGGAGCGACAGCTTGAGCGCCTACGAGCGGGCGGGCGAAAAGGCCTGGGAGCGCACGGACCTGCGCTTCTCGCTGGGCCTCGAGCTCGACAAGGACGGCGCCATCACCGACGTCGTGCCGGGCAGCGCGGCCGGGGAGGCGGGGCTGGCTCCGGGGATGAAGCCGAACGCCGTCAACGGGCGGCGCTTCAGTGTCGAACGGGTGCGCGAGGCGCTGCGCGCGGGGAAGAACGGGACGGAGCCGCTCGAGTTGCTGACGGAGGACGGTGATTTCATCCGCGCGTTCCGGCTCGACTGGCACGGCGGCGAGTTGCACCCGGTCTTGGTGCGTGACGCGGCGAAACCGGACCTGCTGTCGGAGATTCTCAAGCCGCTCACGCCGCGCATCGCGCCGGAAGCAGCGGAAGGGGCGGAGGAGTAGCGAGTCGATGTAGACTGGGAACGATGCCCGGGGTGGCACGCCCGGACGCAGCCGTTCGAACCGGCCAGAGAGGAAGGATGCGCATGGCTCGGATCTACGACAGCATTGTGGACACCATCGGGCACACACCGCTGGTTCGGCTGCAGCGGCTCCAGCAGGGACTTCAGGCCGAGTTGGTGCTCAAGCTCGAGTCCTTCAACCCGATGTCGTCGGTCAAGGACCGCATCGGCCACTCGATGATCCAGGCCGCCCTCGAGCGCGGCACCATCAAGCCCGGGGTCACCACCGTGATCGAGCCCACCTCGGGCAACACGGGGATCGCTCTGGCCTTCATCTGCGCGGCCCAGGGCATCCGGCTGGTCCTCACCATGCCGGAGACCATGTCCATCGAGCGGCGCAAGATCCTCCAGGCGTTGGGCGCGCGGGTGGTGCTGACCGAGGGCGCGAAAGGGATGAATGGCGCGATCGCGCGTGCCGATGAGCTGCAGAAGGAGATCCCCGACTCGATGGTCATCGGCCAGTTCGACAATCCCGCGAATCCGAAGATCCACCGCGAGACCACCGCGGTCGAGATCTGGGACGACACCGATGGGCGCGTGGACGTGGTCGTGGCGGGGGTGGGGACCGGCGGCACCATCACGGGAGTCGCCGAAGCCCTCAAGGCGAAGAAGCCCGCGCTGCGCGCCGTGGCGGTGGAGCCCATGGATTCCGCGGTGCTCTCGGGCGGCGCGCCCGGTCCGCACAAGATCCAGGGGATCGGCGCCGGCTTCATCCCCAAGGTGCTGCGCACCGACCTGATCGACGAGATCGTCAAGGTCACGAACGACGATGCGTTCACCACGGCGCGGCAGCTCTGCCGCGCGGAAGGGATCATGGTCGGGATCTCGTCAGGTGCGATCACCTGGGCCGCCATGCAGGTGGCGAAGCGGCCGGAGATGGCCGGGAAGCTGATCGTCGCCGTGCTCCCGAGCCACGGCGAACGTTACCTTTCGACGCCGTTGTTCGACTTCCCCGAGGATGCTGGAGACGCCGGCCGTTAGCCGGGAAGAGGCCCATGCTCCGATTGGTCGAGGACATCCGGACGGTGCGGGAGAAGGACCCCGCGGCCCGCGGCGCGCTCGAGATCCTGCTGTGCTACCCGGGGCTGCACGCCCTCTGGTGGCACCGCGTCGCGCACCCGCTGTGGCTCTGGCGGATCCCGCTGCTGCCCCGGCTGCTCTCGCACCTCGCACGCTTCTTCACCGGCGTCGAGATCCACCCCGGCGCCACGATCGGGCGGCGCGTGTTCATCGATCACGGCATGGGCGTGGTGATCGGCGAGACCGCCGAGATCCGTGACGACTGCCTGATCTACCAGGGCGTCACCCTGGGCGGCACCAGCGTGAGCCGCGGCAAGCGGCACCCGACGCTCGAGGAGCACGTCGTGATCGGCTCGGGCGCGAAGGTGCTCGGCAACATCGTCATCGGGCACCACTCGCGCGTCGGTTCGGGCTCGGTGGTGGTGAAGTCGGCGCCGCCGCGCTCGACCATCGTCGGCATCCCGGGTCGCGTGCTCGAGGAGCAGGCGGAGGAGGGGAACCGGCCGGGCCACGAACTCGAGCACAACCGCATCCCCGACCCCACCGCCCGCGCCATCACCGCGCTGCACGAGCAGGTGCGGGAACTGGCGCGCGAGATCTCGGATCTGCGCCAGCAGCCGGTCTTCGTCGCGGTGCCGCGCGGATTGACGGCCGAGCAGGTCGAGCAGGCGTTCCGCTCGATGAGCGACAGCGCGGAGGAGAGCGGCGACAGCGGGGCGCAGCCCGACCCCGGCGCCGGCATCTGAAGCGGTCCTCGCGCTGCGCCCCGACGCGCCCTCAAGCCACCCCGGCCGCCTGCCGATGACACAGCAGGCCATCATCACTTCGGGCCGTCCCCGGGAGCGGGTTTGTCCATGAGTGTCGGTACCCGATCGAAGCACGATACGGAAGAGACCGTTCTCTCGCCGGAGCAGGAAGCGCTGGCGCGTGCGGCCGGCGTGTGGGTGAATCATCTGGCCCGCACGCTCAAGACCTGCCGGCTCTACGACGCGAACAATCCCACCGTCATCCGCTTCCGCGAGGAACTGGCACAGGCGCTCACGCGCCTCCTCGAGGAGCACGGGACGCTGACGCTTCACTTCACCTCCGACGACGTGCTGTGCGAGGAGCAGTCGCTCTACCTGGCGCGTTCGCGCGACGACAATCTCGCGCTGCCCTTCTACCGCGACGGCATCCACGCCATCCACTTCTCGCCCGGCATCGCCCCGGCCGAGATCGAGACGTTCCTCGATGCGATGCTGCAGGTGAGCGGCCTGAACGCGGGCGAGAACGATCTCGTGACGCTGCTGTGGGAGTCGCACCTCCAGCACCTCGAGGTGGACTACGTGCCCGCCGAGGCCGACATGGGCGGCGGCGCGGGCGGCGCGGGCGACGCGGGGGATGTCGTTCCCTGGCCGGCGCATGACGAGTCGTCGGGGGACGAGACTGGACCCGATCCGGGAGCGGCGCTCCCGGGCGCCGAAGAGCGTTCCGACGACTGGCTGCTCGGCGACCTCGCGGTCGAGGTCGAAGCGGGTTACGCTGAACTGGAATCCCTGGCGCCCACCGAGACGCTGCGCTTCCTCGAAGAGTACCGGGCCGAGCACGCGGTGCCGCTCGCGACCGCCACCATCGCGATCTCGAGCGCGTTCCTGCACGCCGGCGTCGTGGCCGCCGACAAGGCCGAGCTGGCGCGCTTCCTGCCGCGGGTGCTGCGCCAGACCATCACCGCGGGTGCGTGGACCGAGGCGCGCCACTGCCTGGCGCTGCTGCGCGGGTGCGGGCGCCATTCGGAGTGGTCGGTCGAAAGCTTTTCCCAGGAGCTGTTCCAGCCGATCTCGGTGGCGGGCGTGGTCGAGAAGCTCGACCTGCAGGAGGCCCCCGAGTTGGCCGAGTTCATCGCGCTCGCGCGTGAGCTGGGCCCGCTGGCGGTGGACTGGCTCAACCTGGCGCTGGCGGAGAGCCAGCAACGGCGCACGCGGCGTGCGCTGGCCGAGGCGATCGCCGAGTTGTGCCGCGACGATCCCGAGCGGCTCGCGCCGTGGCTGGCGGACCCGCGCTGGTACGTGGTGCGCAACATCGTCCACATCCTGGGTTGGATCGGCGGCGATCGGACGATCGGTCTGCTCGAGACCGCGATGCGGCACCCGGAGCCGCGCGTACGCCAGGAGGTCATCGCGGCGCTGGGCCAGGCCGACCCCGGGCAGGCGCGCCCGCTGCTGCTCGACGCCCTCGACGGAGCCGACGCGCGCACGTTCTGCTCGGTGCTGCATCAGCTCTCGGTGGCGCGCGACGAGCGCACGGCGGGCATCCTGGTGCGGCACCTGCTGAATCCGCTGTTCGAGCAGCGCCCGCTCGAAGTGCGGCGGGCGATCTACTCCGCGCTCGCGGCCACCGGCGGTGACGCGATCATTCCCGACCTCGAGCAGGAACTGCACAAGGGCAACTGGTTCTCGCGCTACCAGGAGGCACACCGCCAGGCGGTGGCGCGCTGCATCGCCCGCATCGGCACGCCGCACGCGCGGGCCGTGCTGGAGCGCGGGGCGCGCTCGAAGCGGGCGCCGGTGCGCAAGGCCTGCGCCGACGCGCTGGCGGGGGCGGACGACGATGAGTGAGAGCCTGCCGCGCAGCGGGGCGCCGCATTCCAGCGACGCCGACAGCGGGCGCCTGCTCACGATGGGGCCGGATCTGCTCGTGCGCTTCTCGGCGCTGCTGCGCACCGCGCGCACGCACGACGTCTCGAACCAGGCGTTCCGGCGCCAGCTTCATGACTTCATGGGCGTGCTCCTCCAGGTGATGGAGGAGGAGGACGAAGTCGCACTGGCCGCGGTGGCCGACAACTTCTACCTGAACGGCGTGCGGCTCAAGGCCAGCGCGACGCTGCTCACCGTCTACCACTCGCTGATCGAGGAGTTCGAGCGCCGCTCGCTGGGGGGCGTGCGCATCCTGCAGGGCGTGACCCCGGCCGAGATGGAGCGTTTCCTCCAGTTGTTCATGGCGGCCGAGGACGTGACGCTGGCGGAGCGGCTGCCCGAGGCGGTGGCCGAGGCGAGCATCGAGCACATCCTGCCCGTCCCGGCGGCCGACCTGGACAAGGACGACCTCACCCGGGCGCTCGAGGAGGACCGGGATCCGGCCGGCGAGCGCGGCCGCGCGAAGAAGGTGTTCTGGCGCGCGGTGCTCGGCACCCGGCGCATCGTGGTGCGCGCGGCGCAGACCGGGCGGCCCGATCTGCGGCAGGCCAAGCGGCTGGTGCAGCCGGTCGTGGACAGCATCATGAAGAACGAGTACTCGATCGTCGGTCTCACCGCGCTGAAGGAGCATGACGAGTACACCTACGCCCACTGCGTCAACGTGAGCGTGCTCTCGGTGAGCATGGGGCAGGCCCTCGGGCTGCCGCGCCAGGCGCTCGCCGACCTGGGCGTGACCGCCTTGCTGCACGACATCGGCAAGGTCGCCGTACCCGGCGACGTGCTGCGCAAACCCGCGGGGCTCACGCCCGACGAGTGGAGCTTCATCCAGCGCCACCCACTCGAGGGCGTGAAGATGATGTTCCGCATGCCGGGGCTCTCGAGCCTGACGCTGGACGCCATGCGCGTCTGCCTCGAGCACCACATGAATTTCGACATCACGGGCTACCCCGAGGTCGGGCACGAGTGGGCCCAGGCCACCATGACGCGCATCGTCTCGCTGGCGGACTGCTTCGACGCCATGACCGCGCACCGCACCTATCACAAGCGGGCGCGCACCCCGTTCGAGGGGCTGCAATACCTGCTCGGGCCCGCGCGCGTGCAGTTCGACCCCGCGGTGCTGTGGTCGCTGGTGCGGACCGTGGGCCTCTACCCGGCGGGCTCGATGCTGCTCACGCAGTCGAACCATGTCGTGCTGGCCGTGAGTCCGAACCCCGCCGACCTCAGGCGGCCGTACTGCCGCGTGCTGGTGCGTCCGGACGGCATCGCGCTCCCCGAAGAAGTCGAAGAGATCTGGGACCCGATGCCGCAGAGCGACGGCGTGGTGCGGGTGCTGCGTCCCGAGGAGACCACGATCGACGCGCAGGAGCAGCTCGCGGCGTAGGGCGGCGACCGCGCTGGGCTGCCAGCGTCCGTGCCAGAACTGCGAGCGGGCGGCCGTCGCTGGACGACCGCCCGTCGCTGTGGATCCGCTGCGCGGCTCTGGAAGCTCCCCAGCTCCAACCGCACCCGCCCGGACCCACTCGCCTGCTCGGGACCGCTCCTGGCCGCGCCGCTTCCCCGCGCGCGCCGCTCGCAGCCCGGTCACTTCATTCGGTCCACTCCTCGTAGCGCGGACGTTCGTCCCGGCTGCACCAGCGGCCGTCGCGCCATTCCATGGTGTCCACGCAGCGTCCGCTGTGCACTTCGATGACCTCGACCGAGCGCGGGTGCCGGTGGTAGCGCACGTGCCGGTCATACGCCCCGAAGGTGGCGAAGTCCCGCTGGCAGTAGGGGTCGTAATACGCGTACGCCAATGGTGGAGGAGGCGGAAGTGGTGTGCTCGAGAGGATGCTGCCCACCATCAGGCCGCCGAGGAAGCCGACGATCGCTCCCGCATCCGAGTGGCGTTCGATGAAGTACGGTCCGCGATGCACCACGCGCGTCACGCCGTGGCCAGCCGTCCGCCCGCGCTTGGTGCCCCCGTGGCCACGGTCCGCCAGGGCGGCGGGGGCGAGCGCCGCGCTGGTAAGGGCGACGAGCAGCAGTGCCGCGAGTGCGCGATTTCCGATCGAGCTCGTGTTCATGGCCACCTCCGCTGGGGATCTCTGATGTGATCTCTATAGGAGAGCAACAGCACGCGGCGTGCCATGCGTGCGCTGAGAGGCCGCCCGGTTGCCGCGCAAGGAGTTGCGTCCCGAGTCGAGCGTGCGGAGGGCTGGCACGCCCGGGTCCGCTGTGGCGGGCGTGCCACAGCGCGCGCACGAGCAGCGCGCACGGAGCGGAGTCAGGCAGTGCGCGTCGTGGCGTGGGTCAGGGTTCTGTCATCCACTCGACGCGCATGCCAGGCTCGGGTACGACTCTGCCGAGGTTCCACGCCCAGGCGCGCAGGCCCCCGCCGAGCGGCTCGAGCCACAGCACGCCGGTTTCGGGGTGTGCGCTGGCGTACGCCTCGGCGTTGTCGCGGCCCTGCACCAGGAGCGCCTCGGCGAGCGCGCGGACGCGCAGGACGGAGCGCTCCACCACCGTGACCGAGGCCTCGCCCAGCGGCAGTTGGCCGGTGCGCGGGTCGAGGACGCGCGCGTTCCCATTGCGGCCGGACCGTGTGGTCGCGACCGCGCCGTTCGAGACCATGAGCGTCATCACCGTTGCCCCATCGCCGGCCGGGCTGGGGATCGCGGCGGACCAGGGGTCGTGGGTCGTGAAGGCGAGCACGTCGTCGCCGAGTTCGAGCCGGGCCCGTGCGATGCCGCGCTCGCGCAGCACGCCGGCCGTGCGTTCGAGGACGACGCCGCGCGCGATCGCGCCCAGGGCCACCTCCATGCCCGGCCTGGCGAAGCGCGCGGTGCGGTTGCCGGGATCCAGCGTGAACATGCGCCAGCCCGTGAGCCGGCGCGCCGCCGCCACGTCGCCCGCGTCGGGAGCGCTCGCGCCGCTGCGCCGCTCCCACGCGCGCAGCAGGGGGCCGCTGGTCGGGTCGTACGCGCCGTCGGTCTCGCCGGCCAGCGCGGCGGCGGCTTCGAGCGCGGCGTAGAGGTCCGCGGAGCAGGAGAAGCGCTGCTCGGCGGCGCTGCGATTCAGGCGCGCCAGTTCGCTCGTGCCATCACCGGGTGCGAAGACGCCGGCGAGTCGCTCCGCCTCCGCGAACGCCAGGTCGAGCGCGGCCGAAGCGCGAACGGTGTCGGTGACGTTGCCGCGGCTCGCGGCGATGATGCCCAGCACCTCGTCCATGACCGGCATGGAGCGCTCGAGGTTTGGCCCCGTGACGACGGCGGCACGGTTCCGCCGGGCGGGTTTCCCGGCCGCGGAAGCCGGGGAGTGGGCGGCCATCAGCGCGAGCAGGAGCAGGACGAGTCGCATGATCATGGACGGGACACGGAAGTTCATCGGGCGGGTACCTCCAGACGAGAGAGGCATCGGCAGGTCGGCCAGCGGAATCGAGGACATCAACCGGGGCGCCTCCGCCGGGGGGCGGCGTCCGATGGTGGCCCCGCGCGGGCCGCGGGTTGCCCGCCGCCGCTGCCGCGGGGCGGGCGGCCCGCCTCGCTGAGCGCGCGGCGGAGCAGGAACTCGATCTGCCCGTTCAGGCTCCGCAGGTCGTCGGCGGCCCATTTCTGCAGCACGTCGAAGACCTCCGGCGCCAGCCTGAGCAGGAACGGCTTCCGCTCCGCCACGCCATCGCCTACTGGTACAACGTTCCGGTATTCACCACCGGCTGCGTGTGCTGGCCGCTGCACAGCACGACCAGCAGGTTGCTGACCATGGCGGCCTTGCGCTCGGAGTCCAGCTCGACGATCTGCTTGCTGGCCAGTTCCGCGAGCGCCATCTCGACCATGCTGACCGCGCCCTGCACGATGCGCGAGCGTGCCGCGATGATCGCGCCCGCCTGCTGGCGCTGCAGCATGGCGCCGGCGATCTCTGAGGCGTAGGCGAGGTGGCTGATGCGCGCCTCGAGCACTTCGACGCCGGCCTGGGAGAGCCGGTCCTGGATCTCCTTGCGGAGCAGGTCGGCCACCACGGCGGTGCTGCCGCGCAACGAGACCTCGCCCTCCTCGTGCGGCTCGTACGGATGCAGCGTCGCCAGGTTCCGCAGGGCGGCCTCGCTCTGCACGTGGACGAAGTTCTCGTAGTTGTCCACGTGGAAGATGGCCTCGGCGGTATCCACGACCTTCCACACCACGACCGCGGCGATCTCGATGGGGTTGCCGTCGTGGTCGTTCACCTTGAGCTTCGCGCTCTCGAAGTTGCGCACGCGCAGGGAGACGCGGCGGCGTTGCGTGAGCGGGTTGACCCAGTAGAAGCCCTGGTCCCGCAGGGTGCCGAGGTACGTGCCGGCGAGCTGCACGACCTGGCCCTCGTTCGGATTCACGACCTGGAGCCCGGCGAAGCAGGTCACGTCCACCACCAGCACCAGCAGCGACAGCACCAGCAAGGGCACCTGCTGGGCGCGGATGGACATCACGAAGCCGCCGACGGACAGCACGAGCACGGCGATGATCACCACTAGCATCAACCACCCCGACGACGCCAGCACCTTCTTCTCGATGAACATGATCCCTCCTTTCGGGATGTCAGGATGATATCGGTTCGATAGCTCCTGTCAAGCGGGGCTGGAATGGCCAGGGGGCGCGGGGTGAGGGTACGGGGGCGCCCGCCGGGGGGGGGGGGGGGGGGGGGGGGGGGGGGGGGCGGGGCGGGGGGGGGGGGGGGGGGGGGCGGGCGCGGCGGCGGGCGCGGGGGC
>Ga0315283_10000264_pt1 | contig 36251 bp, 19 predicted proteins | sample YL17G09_0_MG_FD_204541 | JGI IMG/M metagenome (GOLD analysis project Ga0315283, IMG submission 204541) | Sediment microbial communities from Yellowstone Lake, YNP, Wyoming, USA - YL17G09_0 | ecosystem: Environmental > Aquatic > Freshwater > Lake > Sediment | place: USA: Wyoming | collected...
CCTCGTAGCGTTCCTCGGCGATGACGATGGCCTGCACGACGGCGCGGCCGCCGGGCGCGAGGGCGCGGTCGCAGGCGGTGAAGAAGGCGCCGAGGTTCTCGTGGCCCACGGCCTCGATCATCTCGATGGAGACGACGGCGTCGAACGTCCCGGTCACGTCGCGGTAGTCGCACAGGCGGAACTCGACGCGGTCCGCGAGCCCCTCCTCCCGCGCGCGGGCCTCGGCCAGCTCGAGTTGGGCGGGGGAGAGGGTGATGCCGAGCACGCGGCAGCCCGTGGACCGCGCAGCGCGCAGGGCGAAGGAGCCCCAGCCCGAGCCCATCTCGAGCACGCGCGTTCCCGGGCCCGCCTGCGATGCCTCGAGCACGCGGTCGAGCTTGCGCTCCTGCGCCTGCTCGAGGGGGATGTCCTCGCCGCCGAAGTTCGCGCAGGAGTAGGTCAGGGTTGGGTCGAGGAAGAGCCGGTAGAACTCGTTGCCGAAATCGTAATGGGCGCGGATGTTGCGCCGGCTCTGCCGGCGCGAGTTGCGTCGCAGGGCGTGGCCGAGACGCCCGAACGGCCGGGTGAGGGCCGCGAGCGGGCCCGCGCCCGCCTCGATCTGCGCGCGGTTGGCGGCCAGCAGCATCAGCAGTCCCGGAAGATCGGGCGTGCTCCACTCGCCGCGCACGAAGGCCTCGCCGAGGCCAATGTCCCCGCCCGTCGCCACGCGCGTGAAGAAGGCCGGGTCGCGGATCTCGAGCCGCGCGGCCGCTACCCCCGGTGATGGCTGGCCACTGGTGAAGCCTCCGCCCTCCGGCAGCGCGACCTCGATCGTGCCCTGCTTCACCCCGCGCAGCGCGCCCAGCACCGCTGCCGCCGCCGCCCGCTCGGGCCATCCCGGACGGCGCGTGCGGATGGTCCAGGGGTCGCCCGGTACGGGCTTGTCGTGGACCGGCAGTCTCCTGCCGAAGTAGAGCCGTGCCGCCTGGATCAGGATGCGCGGCACGGTGAGCGCCGCGGTGAATGGGTGGCGCGCCAGTGTGCGTGCCAGGTTCGGTCCGTCGAGCGGGCGCGAGGTACCGGTGAGCCGCGAGCGGAAGACGACGCGGCCTCCCTTCACGAGGTCGATGCGGATGTCGAGGCTCCGCCGGGGGTCGGCGAAGCGGAACCGGTACTCGCCCGTCATGTCGAAGAACGGCGAGACATGGAACGCCTTGGGTGTGGGGTGGGCGGGCTCGAACAGGCCTTCCGTCTCGACCAGCCCGCCGAGCACGTAGACGTGGCGCTCCCCGAACGTGTTGTTCACCTCGGCGACGATGATCCGCAGCGCGTCTGCGGCGTCGTAGCAGAAGTGGAAGCTCACCGGGTTGAAGGCCTGGTGCAGAAAGCCGGCGGCGGTCAGGAGCGTCACCCGCGGGAACGTCCCGTCCACGCCGGCGCGCCGCAGCACTCGCGCGAGCTTCTCGCGCAGCGTGCCGGCGCCCCGCTCGAGATAGTCGCGGTCGCGGATGCTCACCGGGCGGAGCCGGTCGTGGCCGAAGAGCGGCACCGAGCGGTCGAGTTCCGGCAGCTCGTCGAGGTCGAGGGCGTACAGGACGAGCGGGTAGCAGAGGCGGTGCGTGACCGGCTCCGTCCGTTCGTGGTGCAGCGTGGCGGCGAAGATCGCCGAGTTCAAAGGTCGAGCCCGAAGCCGCGCGCCACGTGGAGTCCGGAGCGGGCGGCGTCCTCGTGGAAGCCGTAGCCGAAGTAGCCGCCGCAGAACCAGGTGCGGCGGCGGCCGTTCAGGGCCGGCAGCTCGGCCTGGGTGGCGAGCGAGGCGAAGCCGTAGAGCGGGTGCGTGTAGGTCATCTCGGCGATCACGCGGGCGGGATCGACCGGGCCGCGGCGGTTGAGCGTGACGCAGTAGCGCTCGCGGGTGCGCAGGCGCTGCAGGCGGTTCATGTCGTACGTCACCGAGACGACGTCGTCCGCGCCTGGGACCGCCTCGCGCGTGTAGTTCCACGCGGCCCAGGCGGCGCGGCTGGGCGGCAGCACCCGGACGTCCGTGTGCAGCAGCGTGTGGTTGCGCGAGTACTGCCAGGGCCCGAGCAGGCGCTGCTCGTCGGGCGAGGGGTCGGCGAGCAGGCGCAGCGCCTGGTCGGCGTGGGTCGCGATGACCACCTGGTCGAAGCGCTCCGCGCCCGCGCCCTCGGCGGTCACCTCGACCGCGTCGTCGGCCCGGCGCACCTGCCGCACCGGCGCGCGCAGCCGCACACGGCCTCGGAAGCCGGCGAGCATGCGCTTCACGTAGGTGTGGCTGCCGCCGGCGACGGCCTGCCACTGCGGCAGGTCGGTCAGCGTCAGCAGGCCGTGGTTCTCGAAGAAGCGCAGGAACGACTCGGCCGGGAAGCCGGCGATGGCGCCGGGCGGCGCCGACCAGATGGCGGCGCCCATGGGCTCGAGGTAGTCGCGGCGGAAGCGCGCAGAGAGCCCCAGGCCGGCGACGTAGTCGCCCAGCGTGAGGCCCGCGGCGGTCCCGGCGGCGAGGTCGCGCTTCGCGCGGCGGCCGAAGCGCACGATGTCCGCGAGCAGGCGGTGGAACGACGGGCGCACGAGGTTCCCCGGCTGGGCGAAGAGCCCGGGCAGCCCGGTCCCGGCGTACTGGAAGCCCGTGCGCTCGCAGTGGAAGCCGAAGGTCATGGTGCTGGGCTGCAGCCGGACCTCGAGCCGCTCGAGCAGCCGGGTCAGCACCGGGTAGTTGCGCAGGTTCATCACGATGAAGCCGGTGTCCACCGGCGTGCCCGCGTCGGGACCGCGCTCGATGGTAATCGTGTGCGTGTGCCCGCCCGGGTAGTCCTCGGCCTCGAAGAGCGTGACGTCGTGCACGCGGTCCAGCATCCAGGCGGCGACGAGCCCGGCGACGCCGGAGCCCACCACGGCGATGCGCTGCCCCGGTGGCGCGGCGACCGCGGGCCCCGGGGGCGTGGTCATCCGATTCTCGCGGGCGCGCGTCTGCCGGCGACGGCGTGGGTGACGGTCGCGACCGTGGCGGTGAGCAGCGTGCCCCAGGCCATGTCCGCGACGGTGGTGAGCCAGGACCAGCCCGCGAGCACGGCCTGCGCAGTCAGGTCGAACGTGGCGTAGGCGACGAAGCCGAAGAACGCCCCCCTCGCGGCCACGGCCGCAAGCCGCGCGCCCCGCGGGAAGGCGCGGATCACGAACTCGTTCACGCCCACGAGGTAGATGGCGTAGAAGAGCGCCGCCGCGACCAGGTCCGGCTGCGGCCGCAGGAGCGGGCCGATGGTCCGCTGGTAGAGCGGCGGGGCGATCACCCCGAGCCAGAGCAGGTCCAGCGCCAGCATGACGACGGCGGAGATGGCGTAGGTGCGGGTGCGGTTCACGTTCCCTCCATTTGCGGCGGCGCGGCTGCGCCGGTCTGCGCGGCGGCGGCCTCCGCCCGGCGGCCGATGGCCTCCACCATTCCCGAGAAGACGATCTTGTGGGCCGGGTAGAGACCGTACCAGTAAAGCGCGCCCAGCAACCCCCGCGGCTCGAACACCGCCACCTGCAGCAGGCGGGACCGGCCGGGGCCGTCGGGCGCCACCTCGAAGACGAGCCACGCCCGGCCAGGCACCTTCATCTCGGCGCGCAGCCTCAGGCTCCGCCCCGACTCCACGGATTCGACCCGCCAGAAATCCAGCGCGTCACCGGGACGCAATTCGTCGGGGTGGCGCCGCCCGCGGCGCATGCCCACGCCGCCGACGAGCCGGTCGAACGCCCCGCGCATCCGCCACAGGAAGTCCGCATACGGCCAGCCTCGCTTGCCGCCCAGGCCCGTGAAGACCGCGTACACCTCGTCGGCCGAGGCCTGCACCGTGCGGGTCCGCCGCTCGAAGACGCGCCCCTCGCGCTCCTCCAGCGAGACCGCCCCGTCGCCCGGGCTGGCCGGGAAGGAACCCGCCCAGTCGGTTTCGACCTCTCCGCGCCCGACGTCGTCCAGCGCCAGCCGAACCGCCTCCAGGTAGGGCGTCGCGGGGACCCCGAACAGGCGCGAGGCCGAGTCGTCGTGGACCACGACCTCGCTGCGCAGGCCTTCGACGAGGGTGCGCGCGTACGCCTTCGGGATGGGGGTGACGAGGTCCACCCAGTACGACGACAGCCGCGGCGTCAGCACTGGGACCGGGACGAGCCAGCGCCGCAGCCCCCGGATGCGCGCGTAGCCGAGCATCATCTCGCCGTAGGTGAGGACCTCGAGGCCGCCGATCTCGAACACGCGCCCGACGGCCTCGGGGCGGCCGAGCGCGGCGACCAGGTATTCGAGCACGTCGCGCACGGCGATGGGCTGGCAGCGCGTGCGGACCCAGCGCGGCGTGATCATCACCGGCACGCGCTCGGTGAGATAGCGGATCATCTCGAACGACAGGCTGCCGGACCCCACGATGACCGCGGCACGGAACTCCGTCACCGGCGCGCCGGTCGCGCGGAGCGCCTCGCCCGTCTCCTGGCGGCTGCGCAGGTGCCGGGACAACTCCGTGCCGCTTTCCCCGAGACCGCCGAGGTAGAGGACCTGCTTCACGCCCGCGCGCACGGTAGCGTCACCGAAACAGCGGGCCGCCTTGCGGTCTCGTTCCTCGAACCCCCGCTCCCCGGCAGCTAGAGAGTGGATCAGGTAGTACGCGGCCTCCATGCCGGCGAGAGCGCGGTCGAGCGAAGCAGGATCGAGCGCATCGCCGGCCACGGTCTCCACGCCTGGCCAGGGCCGCCCCGCCAGCCGCGAGGGGTCGCGTGCCATGCAGCGCACGTGGTGGCCCCCGGCGAGGAGCCGGGGCACGAGCCGGCCGCCGATGTAGCCGGTGGCGCCTGTGACGAGCACGTTCATTGGGGCGCAGTGTGCCACCGGACCGCGCGTGAAGCCAGCGCGGGGCCCTGCCGCAAAACGCCGCTGGGAGAACTCGACTACCTGACCGCCTTGGGTTGTCGCCCGGGGCAGGTGGGGCTTGCCATCGGCGGAGGGACAGGAGGCCATTGCGGAAGATCCGGGTCTAGACGAGCGCCTCACGGTACATCGCTACCGCGCGGTCACGCTGCTCCATGTGCTCGACGATCGGCAGCGGGTAGGTGCTGCCGAGAACGATCCCAGCGTCGGCCAACACCTGTGCCGGCGCCTCCCACGGGTGGTGGATCCAGCGTGCGGCGAGCTTCGAAACCTCCGGGACCCAGCGGCTCACGTAGGCACCCTCCGGATCGAACCGCTTCCCCTGCAGCGTGGGGTTGAAGATCCGGAAATACGGCTGCGCGTCGGTGCCAGTCGAGGCCGCCCACTGCCACCCGCCGTTGTTGTTCGCGAGGTTCCCATCGACCAACTGCTGCATGAAGTGCCGCTCGCCGAGCCGCCAGTCGAGGAGCAGGTCCTTGGTCAGGAAGGAGGCGACTACCATCCTGACGCGATTGTGCATGAAGCCGGTGGCAGCGAGTTCCCTCATCCCGGCGTCCACGAACGGATAGCCCGTCTCCCCTGCCTGCCACGCCGCGAAGTGCTCGGGATCGCCCCTCCACCGGATGCCGTCGTACCTGGCGCGGAACGCGCCGGCTTCGACGCGGGGATGGTGGTAGAGCAGGTGGGAGTAGAAGTCGCGCCAACGAAGCTGCGAGATGAACCTCTCTGCGGACTTGTGAAGGCCGGGCGCTTCGCGCGCCGCCGCCACCGCGGCAGTCGTCACGGTCCGGGGCGAGAGCGTGCCGAACTCGAGATCGGCCGAGAGCCGAGCCGTGGCCTCGTGCGCAGGGAAGTCGCGCTGATCCGCATACCTCGCCAGCCTGCGCGATAGGAACTCCCTGAGACGTTTCTTCGCGGCCTTTGTGCCTCCAGGCCAGCTCGTCTGATGGGTCGCGAAGCCGAATTGGTCGAGGCTCGCGATCGTCTGGCGGGGCAGATCGTGAGGGGCGAGCCGCCTCACGCAGGGGAGCGGTTGCGAAAGCGGGAGAGCCTCACATGCCCGGCGGAACGCTGTGTAGACGACGAATGGTCTTCCTTCCTTCGTGGCCACCGTGCCCGGGGGTACCAGCAGGCGATCGTGGAATCGCCGAACCGAAAAGCCTTCCCCTCGTAGCGCGCGTTCCACGGCGTCGTCGCGTCGGACGAGTTGCGGCTCGTACTCGTCATTCCAGTAGACCGCGTCGGCCCGGACCGCCCGGGCAGCCCGGACAACCGTTTCTGTCGCACTGCCGTGGACCAGCGCCAAGTGCGAGCCGCAGTGCTCGATGGCGGCGGCCAGATCGGAGAGCGACTCGAGGGTGAAGCGCACGCGCACCGCAGCGATGTCCGGACGGGAGAAGATCTCGGGCTCGCTCGCGTAGAACGGCACGACGTCCCCGTGCGCATCTCGTGCCGCCTCGCCGAGGGCGGTGTTGTCGTGGAGTCGAAGATCCTTGCGGAACCAGAACAGGATGCGCATACGATTGGGTTACCTTTGCAAACGCTCTCGATCAGGGACTTGCCGGCTCCTCTGGCTGGAGCGTGACCTGGAGCTTGCCGACATCGTATCCCTGCTCGGTCAGGCGCATCAGAATCCCCGAGTAGACGGAGGGGTCCACGGTTCTCGAGCGGCTGAGGATCCACAGGTACTTCCGGCCAGGATGGCCAACGACCGCATATCGGTACTCAGGGTCGAGGTCGATGATCCAGTAGTCGCCCCAGAACGGCCAGAAGAAGGTAACCTTGAGCTTCGCGTTGGTTTCCCGGCTGACCACGCGGGCTTGTCCGCGGGCGATGGTCTCGCGTCCGTTGAGCGAGTCGCGGTGGCAGCGGTTGACGACCTGGATCATCCCGTCCTCGCGGAGCGAATACACGGCCGTGGTGGCCGTACACCCCTTCTGGAACCGCTGCGGGTAGCTCGCGATCTCGTACCAGGTCCCGACGTAGCGCGCGAGGTCAACCCGGGCGACGGCGCGGAGCGGGCCGAGCGTCTTGCCCTGAGCGGACGGCGCCGCTTGCGCAGCGCAGATCAGCAGGGAACAGAGGCCCGCCTGCAAGATGACAGGCATCACGGGAGCGTCTCCTTTCGATAGGACCGTCGATCCTGCGCCGGCCCATGACTCTCGCCAGTCATTTGGCCAGCGTCCGCCGCAATCGCACGCAACATGCCGATGAAGATTAGCCGGCGGGAGTGGGTTCGATGGTCCGAACGCCTCCACGCCTCACGGACCCAGCGCATCGCCCGCCACGACTTCCGCGCCCGGCCAGGGTCGCCCGACCAGCCGTGTGGTTGCGTGCCATACAGCGCACGCGGTGCCCCCGGCAAGCAGCCAGCGCACGGGCCGCCCGCCAATGGCAGCCGGTGGCGCCGGCAACGAGCACGTTCATCGAGGCGCAGTCTGGCACCAAGCCCGGAGGGGCGCCAGCGGGTGCAACGTTGCAGTCGTGCCTGCCAAGTCGTCCCACGGTAGGCGGAGGTGCCGATCCGCGTGCCTTCGGTGGTCTCCCATGGGCTCCGGCGGCTGGACTCCGGCGTGCCGGCACGCCATCATGCCGTCGTGATGCAGGATGTCATCGTCGTCGGTGCGGGGATCTCGGGTCTGGCGCTAGCCCGGGAGATGCGTTCGCGCGGCCTCGCTCCCGTGGTGCTCGAACGCGCCCGCGGTGTCGGTGGACGATGCGCTACGCGCCGGATCGACGGCCAGCCCGTGGACCATGGCGTTGCCTTCCTCCACGGTCGCACGCCGCGCTTCCTCGAGGCACTGGACGGCGTCCCGGATGTCTCGACGATCTCGGACTGGCCGCGCGTGCGGAAAGGGACTGGCGTGCCCTGCCAGCCCCAGGCCTTCGATGGGGGGGAGCGGAGGGTTGCCCTCGCCGGCGGCGTAAGCGGCTTCGCGAAGTACCTGGCGGGCGGGCTCGACGTGCGCCTCGAGACCAACGTCGAGGCACTGGTCCCCGTAGTGGAGCCCGGTTCGCCCGTGGGGCGCCGCTGGGAGGTGAGACTTGCTTCGGGCGGCACGCTGCGGGCGAGAGCGCTCGCGCTCACCATGCCCGCTCCCTCGGCCAGCACACTCCTGCGGCAGACGGAACCGCGGCTCCCGGCCTTTGACGCCCTGCTTCCGGTCCTCGGACTGGTCCAGACGCTCCCGTGTCTGACCGTGATCGCCCGGTACCCGGAGGGAACTCCTGCCCCCGCGTGGGAGATCAGCCTGCCCCGTTCCAGCGTTGCGATCCACACCATCCTGCACGACTCGAGCAAGCGCGCACCGGGTTCCCCGCTCATGCTGGTCATCCAGGCGCGGCCAGGCTTCTCACGAACGCACCTGGACGACCCCATGGAATCCTGGAGTCGGACGATGCTCGAAGAAGCGGCTGCCCTCCATGGCGAGTGGATCGCGCGGCCCGAGCTCACGCAGACGCACATCTGGAGGAAGGCGCGCGTGGCCGTCGGATCGGAACTCGCCGGCCCGGTCGCCGTGCGGCTCGACGGCGGCGCGGTACTCGGAGTCGCGGGGGATGGCTTCCATCCAGCCGGGGGCGTCGAGGGCGCGTACCTGTCGGGCATGGCCCTCGCCGAGCGTTTCCTCGAGATGGTTCCCACTCTCCCATGAACGGTGAAGGGAGTTCTCCTTGTCACTGACTGCCGCCGAGATCGACGAGATTCTGAAGGCCGAGTCCGGTCACGAGTGCCCCGGTGTCGGGGAGCAACGGATCTGCGTGCGGATCGTTGCCATCGCCGACCTGCCCAGCCGCTTCGGGCGGTTCCAGGTCGTCGCCTTCTGGAACAACCGCGACGGCAAGGAGCACATCGCGATCATGCACGGCAATCCCATGGGACGGGAGGACGTCCTGACGCGCGTGCACTCGGAGTGCCTCACCGGTGACGCGCTCGGTTCGCTGCGCTGCGACTGCCGTGACCAGCTCGAGGTCGCCCTGCGCACGATCGCAGAGCACGAGTGCGGCCTAGTGCTCTATCTCCGCCAGGAGGGGCGCGGCATCGGGCTGCTCAACAAGCTGCGCGCCTACGGACTGCAGGACCGCGGGCTCGACACCGTCGAGGCCAATCTCGCGCTCGGGTTCCGCGACGACGAGCGCGAATACTCGATCGCCGCGCACATGCTGCACAGCCTCGGCGTACGCTCCATCCGCCTGCTGACCAACAACCCCAAGAAGGTCGAGGAACTGGCGCGTTACGGCGTGCGGATCTCGGGCCGCCTGCCGCACGTGATCCCGCCGAACGAGTACAACCGTTTCTACCTCGAGACCAAGCGTGACAAGTCCGGCCACATCCTGGACGCGCTCGGCAAGCCGCACCTGCCCGAGCAGGGTGAGCCCGTGCAGGTCCAGGGCGGAGCGCCTGCCTCGTGAACGGATTCCCGCCTGACGACACGCACCTTCGCATGATTCTGCAGGGTATCGGCGTACACACCGCGCCACCATGTCGTTCTGGTTCCTTGCCTCGGGACTCTCGCGGACAGGCGCTCCACAGCAGCAGATCCTGCTTGAAGGAGGAACTCGCACAATGATCAAGCTCGCCATCGTCATCGGGAGCACGCGCCCGGGCCGCAAGGCAGAGGTGGTCGCCCGGTGGGTCTGGGAGATCGCGAAGAAGCGGGGCGACGCCGAGTTCGAGTTGGTGGACATCCAGGACTTCAGCCTCCCGCTCCTTGATGAGCCGATGCCGCCCGCAAGGCGCCAGTACAGCCAGCCGCACACGAAGGCGTGGGCCGCAAAGATCAGCTCCTTCGACGGCTACGTCTTCGTGACGCCCGAGTACAATCACGGGCCGTCCGGAGCGCTCAAGAACGCGATCGATTACCTGTACCACGAGTGGAAGGACAAGGCGGCTGGGTTCGTTGGGTACGGCAGCGCCGGCGGGGCCCGTGCGGTGGAGCAGTTGCGCCTGGTCATGGGCGAGCTTCAGGTGGCCGACGTGCGCGCCCAGGTGATGCTCTCGCTGTTCACCGACTTCGAGAACTTCACGACCTTCAAACCGGCCGCCATGCACGAGAAGTCCGTGAACGCCATGCTCGACCAGGTCATCGCATGGAGCGGTGCCTTGAAGGTTCTGCGCGACAAGTGAGCGGGCCCGTGTCGGCTCCACCGTCATCCGGCCCGGGAGTCCAGCTTCGAACTGTCTACTTGACGGGGAAGCTTACGCTCGCCCCGGCATGAGCCGCAGGGGGGCGGACAGAATCATGTTGCAGTTAGGCGGACAGAATCACGTTGCAGCGACACCTGCAGCGGCGGCCGTGCTGGAGTCGGGGGACTCTCCGCCTTGCCGAGGATCGGAAGCGAGGCGAGGCTTGTGTGAGGATCATCTCGCAGCCGCCGAGCAACTGCCTGATGGACCGCGTACCTGCTCGATTCCGGCGCCCAATCGGCGACCACCACAGCGTGCGACGGCGGACCTCAGCTCAGCGGGCGCCCTCGCCCTGCGCACCGCACGGACCCTTATCACTGCGGGCGGACCGCCATGGCGGTCCGCCCGCAGGAGAGGACTTCAGCCCGTTAGTTCGGCAGCAGCACGGAGTCGATGACGTGGATGATGCCATTGCGGGCCATCACGTCCGTCTGCACGACCTTCGTGGTCCCATTCAGGTAGACGGAGCCGTTCACGACCGAGATGGTCACCGACTGCCCATTGAGCGTCTGGGCTGAAGTGAGACCCACCACCGTGCTGGCCGGCACCGCTCCCGCGACGACGTGGTAAAGAAGGATCTGCTTCAACTGCGCCGGATTCGCGAGCAGGCTCTCGACCGTGCCCGGGGGCAGCTTCGCGAAGGCCTCATCCGTCGGAGCGAACACCGTGAACGTGCCATGCCCGTTGCCGGTCAGCACGCCGTAGAGGTCCGTGGCGTCGAGTGCCGCCAGCAGGGTGTTGAACACGCCCGCCTGCTTGGCGACCTGTGTGATCGCGGGCTTGGCCGGGCCGGGCATCCCGCCGGGGGCGGCATGGCCCAGGCTCGGGGCGAGGGTGAAGGCGAGTAGAGCGACAGTCCCACCAGCGAGAGCGAGTTTGGAGCGAAGCATCGAGACACCTCTTGGGTTTGGTATTCGTCATCCTCGTGAACTAGCTTGCATGCCGTCCCGTGGCACTTAGGTTCTACAGATGCGGATCCCGCCGAGTCGGTGCGTCGAAAGTCCAACCTCGACGTCTTCCTGAGGACCTCAATTATCTCATTCTTGTCCCCCATTGGTGTCAATGCTCAATCCCGGCGTGACTTCGCTCCCCGGGTTCGAGGTGGCCCATCCAGCGCTGGCGATCAGGATCGGGGGACGCCGCGGCTGGCGAGTCATGGCTGCCGGTGCCCCTGCAGCCCCTCCGCCCGACGCGGTGCGCAGTGAGGTGCGGCCTGATCCGCTGCGCGTCGGCAAGGGCGAAATCACCCACTCACCGGATTCGTTGTCGCGCAGTGCCCCGCTTGCGTTTGCCGCCGCCAGCTGGGCTTCGTCATCGGGTCGTGGGACGGGAACGAACGGTAGTGGCCCCGGGACCGGCGACCGGCCGGCGACCCGGCGGCGGCTCGCCAGGCCGGCTCCGGGGGTTCTACGAACTCGCCTGGACCCCGGGCGGATTCCCCCCGTGCCACTGACCCTCGGCACGCGCCGGCCCGCTCGCGTACTATGGCGGCCAGGTTCGCCACGAAGCCTGTCGGCAGCGTGCGCAGCCCCTTCGCCAGCGCCACGCAGATCCCCACCGGGAAGGGCGCAAACCACGAAGCCGAGGGCGTACTCGAGATCCTGCCCGCGGGCGAGTTGAAGCGCGGCTGGATGACCGAGGCCGAGCGGAAGGCGGCACCCGAAGGGACCCCATGAACGCTGTCCGGTTTCCCGCAGCCGCCGCACTGGCGCTGAGTGCCGCCTGCCTCGCCGGCGCTTGTCCCGCCCCAGCGGCCCGCGCCGCGGAGGCGCCCCGCTTCACCGTCAGGATCGAGGGCGGCCCCGCGTGGCAGAGCCTCAACGACGTGCAGATCCCGAACGATGCCTCGGGAACCCGCTTCTCGCTGTACGACGTCGCAGGATCCGGACCGTGGCCCGCGGTCCGCGCCTACCTCACGTGGCGCACCGGTGAGCGGCACGCGCTGCGCGTGCTGGTGGCGCCGTTTTCGATCACCGCGACCGGCGTCCCCGGCCAGACGATCGACTTCGCTGGCGCCACCTATGCGCCTGGTGTGCCCGTGGAGGCGACGTACCAGTTCAACTCGTACCGGCTTTCCTACCGTTACCGCCTGCACGAGGGCGAGCGATGGACGTGGTGGACGGGATTCACCGCCAAGGTGCGCGAGGCGAAGATCGAACTCGGCCAGGGCGCCAGCACGAGCCGCAAGACCGACCTCGGCTTCGTGCCGCTGCTTCATCTCGCGGGCGACTGGCGCTTCGCGCCGAGCTGGCGGCTGGGCCTCGATGCCGACGCGCTGGCCGGCGGCCCGGGCCGCGCCGAGGACGTCGCGCTCACGCTGGGCCGCGATCTCGGCGACGCCTGGACCCTGACCGCGGGCTACCGCACCGTCGAGGGGGGTGCCGACGTGGACGAGGTCTACACCTTCGCGTGGCTCCATTAAGCCGTGGTGGGGATCGAGCGCCGGTTCTGAGAAGCGCTGGGCTAGGGCCGGTCGGGGCACGGGGTTGCCGTGGCTGCCGGGCGGAATGGGACACTCTAAGCAGAACCCACTTGGACGGATCTTGGGCGGCGGGCTCCGCATAGTCCCGATCACGGCATAGTGCCCGCTATGCGGAGCTCCGCATAGCAGGTACACGGCGTCGCGCGCGGACGCTAGGGTGAGACAACTGCTGAGCAGGCAGGTGCTCTGCCCGGGGCCCATAGCGCATGGAGTTTGGGCAACGGGCGCAGCCGGGCAGCCCGTTCACTGACGCATTGACCTGCCCTCGTGGCAGTGTAGTCTGCGAACCGTCGCCGTCTTAGCGTGGTCGGCCCCGACGCTGGGAGAGAGCCCATGCTGGCCGCAGGCACTTCGCTCGGTCCGTACCAGATCCTCGCCCCGCTGGGCGCAGGCGGCATGGGCGAGGTGTACCGTGCTCGCGACGCCCGGTTGGGCCGCGACGTGGCCATCAAGGTCATCCCCGCCGAACTCGCCCGCGACCCCGAGCGCATCAAGCGCTTCGAGCAGGAAGCCCGCGCCGCCGGGGCGCTGAACCATCCAAATATCTGCGTGATCTACGATGTCGGCGCGCACGAGGGCTCGCCCTTCGTGGTGATGGAGCTGCTCGAGGGGGAGGGCCTAAGGGAGAAGCTGAGCGCCGGTCCTCTTCCGGTGCGCCATGCCATCGACTATGCCGCCCAGGTCGCGCACGGGCTGGCTGCGGCGCATGAGAAGGGGATCGTGCATCGGGATCTCAAGCCTGAGAACCTGTTCCTCACCAGGGACGGTCGCGTCAAGATACTCGACTTCGGCTTGGCGAAGCTGTCCCGGTCGGCCGGCATCACCTCTAGCGAGAGAGCAACCGTGTCGGCTGCCATGACCGAAACCGGGGCGATTCTGGGGACGGCCGGGTACATGGCGCCCGAGCAGGTCCGGGGTGAACCGGCGGATCCCCGGTCGGACCTGTTCGCTTTGGGGGCGATCCTGTACGAGTTGCTCGCGGGGACGCGAGCATTCGTAGGGGCGGGGGCGGTCGAGACGCTGTACCTGATCTGCCACGAGCAGCCGGCGTCGATGTCGGCGTCCGGACGCGAATTCCCGCCGGCCCTCGAGGCGATCGTCCGGCGTTGTCTCGAGAAGCGCCCGGAGAACCGCTTCGCGTCAGCCCTCGACCTTCACTCCGCTCTGCAGTCCGTCCTTCATGCCCCGGCCCTCCAAACCACCGCGCAGGGGCCCCCGGAGAAGTCCATCGTCGTCCTGCCCTTCGAGAACCTGAGCCCGGACCCGGAGAACGCCTACTTCGCCGACGGGCTGACGGAGGAGATCATCTCCGACCTCGCCAAGGTGCGGGCGCTGCGGGTGATCTCGCGCACGTCCGCGATGCTGCTGCGGGGTTCGAAGAAGGACGTGCCGACCATCGCTCGCGAGCTCAAGGTCCGCTACGTACTCGAGGGTAGCGTGCGGCGCGCCGGGCCGAGTCTCCGCATCACGGCCCAACTCATCGACGCGGCGGCGGACGCGCACCTGTGGGCGGAGAAGTACACGGGCACCTTCGAGGACGTCTTCGACATGCAGGAGAAGGTGTCCCGCGCCATCGTCGAGGCACTGAGGCTGGAGCTCACCCCGCAGGAGCAGCAGCGGATGGCGGAGCGGCCGATCCCCAACATCTACGCCTACGAGTGCTACCTCAAGGCCCGGCGGGAGATCTGGCGCTTCGTCGGGCCCTCCCTGGAAAAGGCCATGGAGTACCTCGAGCAGGGGCTCCGTGCGGTTCCGGACAATCCGCTCCTGCTGGCGGGCGTGGGCTACGTGCACTTCCAGCGGGTGAACATAGGTTTCGCGCAGGAAGCCAGCCTCCGGAAAGCCGAGGCCCTCGCGACTCGGGCACTGGAACTGGCCCCGGGCCTGCCCGAGGGCCACCTGGTGCTCGGGCTGACCGCTTACTGGCATCGCGGCATGATCAAGACGGCCCTTGCCCATTTCGAAGAACTGCTGTCGGTGGATCCGAACAATCTGGATGGGCTGAGGTGGTCGGGCGTGTTCCTCGCGTACGTGGGGAGGACCGCCGAAGCTGCTTCGATGGGCGAGAGAGTCATTGCCATCGACCCCATGTCCCCGGCGAGTTACATGCCACTCGCCTTCTCCCATTGGTTGGATGGGCGTTTCGAGGTGGCGCTCGAAGTCTTGGAGCGAGCCTGTAAGGTGGACCCCAGCTCGGTTTTCGAGTTCATGAAGGTCGAATTCCTGGTCCCCATGGGCAGGCACGAGGAGGCTTTCGCGTTGGCGGAGCGGGCCGAGAAGGATGAACGGCTGACCATCGTCCATCGATTGGCCTTGCTCTGGCGGTACGCGCTCGTCGGAGAGCGGGAGAAGGCTCTGTCCTGGCTGTCGCCGGAAGCACTGCGGACCTGCAGACGGGACTTCCAGTACTCGTCGTACGTGGCCTGCGCCTACGTCATGCTCGGCGATACCAACGAAGCTCTCGACTGGCTGGAGAACGCCGTCGAGCTTGGATTCCTGAACGCCCGCTATCTCGGTGAAATCGACCCCCTCCTTGCGCCGTTGCGCAGAGATCCCCGCTTCCAAGCGCTCATGGCGCGAGCGAGAGAGAAGCAAGCGGAACTCGGGACTTCACGATGACGCTCCCAGCAGGCACCGCGCTCGGTCCCTACCAGATTCTCGCCCCGCTGGGCGCGGGCGGGATGGGTGAGGTCTACCGCGCGCGCGACACGCGCCTGGGCCGCGATGTCGCGATCAAGGTGCTGTCCCCGCACCTGGCCGCCTCACCCGAGGTTCGCGCCCGCTTCGAGCGCGAGGCCCGCACCATCTCTCAGCTCAGCCACCCCCACATCTGCACGCTCCACGACGTGGGTCACCAGGACGGCGTGGACTACCTGGTGATGGAGCTGCTCGAGGGAGAGACGCTCGCGCACCGGCTGGAGAAGGGGCCGCTGCCGGCGGCCGAGGTGCTGACACTCGGCACGCAGATCGCGGACGCGCTGGATCGCGCACATCGGGCGGGGGTGGTGCACCGGGACCTGAAGCCCGGGAATGTGATGCTGACCAAGGCCGGGGCCAAGCTGATGGACTTCGGCCTCGCGCGGGCGGCCAGTTTGGCCGCGGCGCCAGGCGCCCTGACGGAATCGCCGACGGTGAGCCGGCCGCTGACGGCGGAGGGGACGATCGTTGGCACGTTCCAGTACATGGCGCCGGAGCAGTTGGAAGGGAAGGAGGTGGACGCTCGGGCCGACCTCTGGGCGCTGGGTTGCGTGCTGTACGAGATGGCGACGGGCAAGCGCGCGTTTGAGGGGGCGAGCCAGGCGTCGCTGATCTCGGCGATCATGAAGGACGAGCCGCGGCCTATCTTGGAACTGCAGCCGATGTCGCCTCCGGCACTGGAGCACCTGGTGAAGCGTTGTCTGGCGAAGGACCCGGACAAGCGCTGGCAGAGCGCAGGTGACCTTGCCCGCGAGCTCGAGTGGGTCGCAACAGGCGGCTCGCAGGCGGGCGTGCCCGTGCCGGCGGCCTCCCGGCGGCGCTGGCGCGCATCCATGCCGTGGGTGATCGTCGGCATCGGACTGGCCGCCACCCTGCTCGTCGCTGGCGTATTCGTCACGGGTCGTCTGACTGAACGACGGCCAGAGTCCCCAACGTTCACGCAGCTGACGTTCCAGCGGGGCAGCATCGGGAACGCCCGATTCACGCCGGACGGCAAGGGCGCGCTCTACTGCGCCGCGTGGGACGGAGGCCCCCCGGAAATGTTCGAGACCCGAACGGATCTCTCCACGAACCGCTCGCTCGGCCTGCCTGGCGTCTTCCTGCACTCCGTTTCCCGCACCGGGGAACTCGCCCTGAGGAGGCGGGCGGAAGCGTGGGCCTGGGGGTATGGGCCGCTGGCGGTCGTCCCCAGCCTTGGGAGCGCGCCGCGTGATCTGTTGGAGGATGTCTCCTGCGCCGATTGGTCGCCCGATGGGCAGACCCTGGCCATCGTGAGACACGTCGGCGGCGAGGACCGCCTCGAGATGCCCCCGGGGCACGTTCTCGTCAAGACGTCGGGCTGGTTTGCCGACATCCGTGTCTCACCGGATGGCCACCGCATTGCCTGCACCGAACATTCCGTCGTCTATGACGCCAGAGGCAGCGTGGCGGTCGTGGAAACGGCGGGCCGGAAGACAACGCTCACGAGCGAGTTCGCCAACGTGGTTGGCGTCGCGTGGTCGCCGAACGGGCGCGAGATCTGGTTCTCGGCCGCGGCGACGGGGAATCGGCAGAGACTCTTCGCCGTGACCTTGGGAGGCCGGCTGCGCACCGTCGCTCAATTCCCGGCGAGCATTATTCTCCAGGACGTGACTCCGGATGGCCGCGTCCTGCTCCTTTCAGAAAGGCCGCAGGCGGGCATCCGCGGCAGGTCCTCCGCGGACGACAAGGAGAGAGAGCTGGGGTGGCTCGACTTTCCGTGGCCGCGGGCTCTTTCGCCTGACGGCAAGATGCTGCTCCTGGACGACATGGGCGAAACTGCCGCCCGCACCTACACGGTCTATCTCAGACGAATGGACGGATCGCCCCCGGTGCGGCTCGGGGAAGGCGCCGGGTGCGCGCTCTCGCCGGATGGCCGATGGGCACTCGCGATTCACTACGGCCCGCCGCATCGGCTCGTTCTCATCCCGACCGGGTCTGGGGACACGCTTTCGTTGCCGCGCGGCCCGCTGGAGACCTACCAGAACGCGAACTGGCTTCCGGACGGACGCCGGATCGTGTTCGTGGGCGCCGAGCGCGGGCGCCCGCAGCGGACCTGGGTCCAGGAGCTTCGCGGCGGACTGCCGACCCCGGTGACGCCCGAGGGCACCGTCGGTGTCACGACGTCTCCCGACGGCCGATGGGTGGCCGCGGTCACTCGAGATTCCACGCTCATGCTCTCCCCGCTGCAGGGCGGAGAGCCCAGGTTCGTGGCGAAGCTCGCCTTCAGAGAAGCGGTCAGCGAGTGGAGCGCGGATGGCCGGACGCTGCTCGTCAGCCACCCGGGAAGGCGCCTCGAGGTGTTCGGCATCGACGTCCAGTCCGGGAAGAGGCGGTTGTGGAAGACCTTCGAGGTCCCCGATCCTGCCGGCGTCCGTGCGTCCAACTTCATCGCCACGCGGGATGCACGCAGTTACGCGTACGGCTACATGCGCATTCTCGACGAGCTCTATCTCGTGGAAGGGTTGAAATAGGGAGGCGCTGGCACTGATGCTCGCGGCTGGCAAGACGCTCGGTCCGTACCAGATCCTCGCCCCGCTCGGCGCAGGCGGGATGGGTGAGGTCTACCGCGCCCACGACACCCGCCTCGGCCGTGACGTGGCCATCAAGGTGCTGGCCCCGCACCTGGCCACTACCCCCGAGGTCCGCGCCCGCTTCGAGCGCGAGGCCCGCATCATCTCGCAGCTCAACCACCCGCACATCTGCACGCTCCACGATGTCGGCCACCAGGACGGGGTGGACTACCTGGTGATGGAGCTGCTCGAGGGCGAGACGCTGGCCCACCGGCTGGAGAAGGGGCCGCAGCCGGTTGTCGAGGTGCTCTCGCTGGGCACGCAGATCGCCGATGCGATCGACCGCGCGCATCGGGCGGGGGTGGTGCACCGCGACTTGAAGCCCGGGAACGTGATGCTTACCAAGACCGGGGCGAAGCTGATGGACTTCGGCCTGGCACGGGCCACCAGTCTGGCCGCGGCGCCGGGCGTCATGACCGAGTCCCCGACGGTGAGCCGGCCGCTGACGGCGGAAGGGACGATCGTCGGGACGTTCCAGTACATGGCGCCGGAGCAGCTGGAAGGGAAGGAAGCCGACGCGCGGACGGACCTCTGGGCGCTGGGCTGCGTGCTGTACGAGATGGCAACAGGCAAGCGGGCGTTCGAGGGGGCGAGCCAGGCGAGCTTGATCTCGGCGATCATGAAGGACGAGCCGCGGCCGATCCTGGAGTTGCAGCCGATGTCACCGCCGGTGCTGGAGCACTTGGTGAAGCGCTGTCTGGCGAAGGACCCAGAGAAGCGCTGGCAGAGCGCAGGCGACCTTGCGCGCGAGCTCGAGTGGGTTGCAGCGGCCGGCTCGCAGGTGGGCGTGCCAGCACCGGCGGTCGCACAGCGCGCCCACCGCAGCCGGCTGGCGTGGCTGGCCGTGGGGCTTCTGGGTATCGGCGCCAGCGCCGTGATTGCCACTGCCCTGCAGATGCACCAGGCGGGCTCGCACGTCGCCTCGTTCACGCCCAAGACCTTCCGGCCGTATCCGATCTTCCGGGCGCGCTTCGCGCCTGACGGGCAGAGCATCGTCTTCAGCGCGGCACCGGAGGGGAACACGCCCGAGCTGTTCTCGATCCGTCCCGAGTACATCGCGCCGCGCTCGCTCGGGCTGCGCGGGGTGCACCTCCTGGCCGTGTCGTCGAATGGTGAGCTGGCGGTTCTCACGGGCGCAAGGTTCACCGCGCAGATGCTCTTCACCGGCACGCTCGCGCGGTTGCCCCTGGGAGCGGAGACGCCCCGCGAGGTCCTTGAGGACGTGCGCGACGCGGACTGGTCCCCCGATGGCTCGGCCCTGGCGATCATCCGTGAGGCCGGGGGCAAGGATCGCCTCGAGTTCCCGATCGGGAAGGTGCTGTACGAGTCGGGAGGCTACCTGAGCGACCTGCGTTTCTCGCCGCGGGGTGATCGGATCGCATTCTTCGACCACCCGGTCAAGTGGGACAGTCGCGGTTCCGTGAAGGTGGTGGATCTGACGGGCCGGGCGGCCGAGCTGTCCGGTGGCTACGCCGGGGAAGAAGGACTCGCCTGGTCGCCGGACGGAAGACAGGTCTACTTCTCCGGGAACGACAGCGGCAACTACGAAGTAGTCTACGCGGTCACGCTCTCGGGCAGAAGGCGCGCGGCACAGCCCGGTGCCGGCAACCTCCGGATCCTCGATGTTTCCCCACGGGGCCGGTGGCTTGTCGCCCGGGACGATTTCCGGCTTGGGATCATGGTCCGCCCGCCCGGTGCGAACACCGAGCGGGACTTGTCCTGGCTGGATGGTTCCTACGTCGCTGCGCTCTCGCCTGATGGGCAGACGATGTTGTTCAGCGAGTCGGGCGGTGGCCAGAACAACATCAACTACATCGTCTGCCTGAGAAAGACAGACGGTTCTCCAGTCGTGCGGCTGGGCGAGGGTGGTGCCCAGCAGTTGTCCCCGGACGGCAAGTGGGCGTTGGCCTTCGTTCCGACCTCTCCCATGCAGCTTGTGCTCTACCCGACCGGCGCGGGCGAGCCGGTGAAGCTCGCCCGCGGGAGCATCGTCGCCTACGAGGATAGAGCGGAGTGGTTCCCCGATGGGCGGCGCGTCGTTCTGTGCGGTGTCGAGCCGGGGCGAGGTCCGCGGGTGTACGTGCAGGATATTCCGAGGGGGACACCGCTCGCGATCACGCCCGAGGGTACTCACCTGGGTTCCCTCTCTCCCGACGGTAAGCTGGTGCTGGCTCGAAGGAGCGATGAATCGTGGACCCTCTATCCGGTCGAAGGAGGTGCCCCCCAGACCATTCGGGGGCTCACGAGTTTGGACCAGGTCATTCGCTGGAGCGCCGACGGGCGTTCGGTGTACGTCTTCCACTCCGGGGACGTGCCTTCCCGGGTCGACCGCTTCACACTGGCAAGCGGACAACGTGAATTCGTGATGTCGCTTGGAACCGGAGATCGAGCAGGGCTGATTCGTGTCATCTCGGTCAGCATGGCCGACGACCCGCGCGTCTACGGCTACACATGTGGCTACCTCCTGTCGTCTCTCGTCGTCGTGGACGGTGCGCGATGACACTCACCTCCGGCAGGACGCTCGGTCCGTACAAGATCCTCGCCCCGTTGGGCGCGGGCGGCATGGGCGAGGTCTACCGCGCCCGCGACACCCGTCTCGGGCGCGACGTGGCCATCAAGGTCATCCCCGCCGAGTTGGCGCGCGACCCTGAGCGCATCAAGCGGTTCGAGCAAGAAGCCCGTGCTGCCGGGGCGCTGAACCATCCCAACGTCTGCGCGATCCTCGACATCGGCACCCACGAGGGCTCGCCCTTCGTCGTGATGGAACTGCTCGAAGGTGAGTCGCTGCGCGCCCGGTTCGACGCGGGCCCGATTCCGGTGCGCAAGGCGGTGGACTGGGCGGCGCAGGCCGCGCACGGCCTAGCGGCGGCGCACGAGAAGGGGATCGTCCACCGCGACCTGAAGCCCGAGAACCTGTTCCTGACGAAGGACGGGCGGGCGAAGGTGCTGGACTTCGGGCTGGCCAAGCTCACCCGGCCCGAGGTGCTGGGGGTGTCCGGGGAGGCTCCGGTCTCGGTCGCAGCGACAGAGACCGGAGCGATCCTGGGGACGGTGGGCTACATGGCGCCGGAGCAAGTGCTGGGACAGGCTGCGGACGCGCGTTCGGACCTGTTCGCGCTGGGGGCGATCCTCTACGAGTTGCTGACGGGCAAGCGTGCGTTTCACGGGACGTCGTACGTGGAGACGCTGCACGCGATTCTGAACGCAGAGCCGGCGCCGCTGGCGGCAAGTGGCCGCGAGATTCCGGCGGGGCTGGAGTCGATGGTGCGGCGCTGTCTGGAGAAGAGCCCGGCGGAGCGGTTCCAGTCGGCGAGCGACCTGGCGTTCGCGCTGGAAGCCATCGCATCGTCCGGTCCGCAGGCGCCGGCGCGCCCGGCCGCGTACCGGTGGAGCCTCGCAGCCGCTGCCGCCGCTCTCGCGATCGCGCTGCTCGCGGTCGCGCTCGGCTACCTGCTGCGTGCCCGTACCACCCCGGAAGTCCTCTCGTCCTCGTTCCAGCGTCTCACCTTTCATCGCGGGACGGTCTTCGGAGCGCGTTTCGTTCCGAACGACCGGAGCATCCTCTACTGCGCCTCGTGGGAGGGCAACCGGGTTCAGGTCTACTCGGTGATCCCCGGAACTCCTGAATCGCGCGCGCTGACCACGGACGGCGCGACCCTCCTGGGCGTATCGCGCGCGGGCGACATGGCCCTCGAACTTCGTCCACGTCGTTTCAATCCGATGGAAACGAGCGGCATGCTCGCACGCGCACTCTTCGCGGGAGGTGCCCCGCGTGAGCTCCTCGATGACGTGATCGCGGCCGATTGGTCTCCCGACGGCGCTGCCCTCGCGGTCGTGCGCCGGGCCGAGGGGCAGGTTCGGCTCGAATGCCCCATCGGCAAGGTCATCTATCAGACAAGGGGGTGGATCTCGAATCCGCGCTTCTCGCCACGCGGGGACCAAATCGCGTTCCTCGACCATCCACAGGAGGGGGATGATCCTGGCTCGGTCGCAGTGGTCGACCGGACGGGGAAGAAGAAGATCCTCTCCGGGCCGTGGGGCGCCGCGCTCGGGCTCGCGTGGTCGGCGCGCGGCGACGAAGTCTGGTTCACCGCGGAGCAGGGAGCGACAGCGAGGGCGCTGTATGCGGTGACGTTGTCGCGCCGGCGTCGCCTGGTCCTCCGGCAAGCAGGCCCGCTCACGCTCCACGATATCGCGCCCGATGGGCGTGTCCTGCTGAGCCAGGACAACGCGCGCATCGGGCTCGTCGGCCTCGATCGCACTTCTGGAAGGGAGCGCGACCTCTCGTGGCTCGATTGGTCGCTGGCGGCAGACCTCTCGATGGACGGCGGGAGCGTCCTCTTCACCGAGATGAGCACCGGGGTTGGGGGCAAGTACACCGTCTACCTGCGCGGCACCGACGGTTCGGCCGCTGTGCGGTTGGGTGAGGGCTGGGCGGCAGGGCTCTCGGCGGATGGGAAATGGGCGCTTTCCATCGCCCGTGGTCCAGCCTCCACCCTCCTGCTGCTCCCAACCGGGGCCGGCGCGCCACGGACGCTGGCGCGCGGAAGCATCGAGAAGATCTTCTGGGCAAGCCTCTTTCCCGACGGCCGGCGAGTACTCCTGGCGGGACAAGAGCCAGGCTACGGGCCGCGACTCTACGTCCAGGACCTCGAGGGCGGGGAGCCCCGGCTCGTGAGCCCCGAGGAGGTCGGAGCCAACTACTTCTGGAACCGGATCTCGCCGGACGGACAGCGGGCCGTCATCCCCGATGCACGCGGGGGGTTCAGCGTCCGCTCTTTCGGTCCCGTGTCCACGCTGACCGCGCCAGTCCTTGAATCGGGCAAGTGGCCGATTCGCTGGACGCACGATGGGCGCGGCCTCTACGTGTACAGTGAGAACGGGAGACAAGCGGAGATCGAGGTCCTGGACCTGGCCACCGGGAAGCGCGCTCCACTTCGAACTGTCGGGCCCGAGGACCCCGCCGGGCTCATCTACTTCGGTCCCGTCCTCGTCACCCCTGACGGGGGCTCGTACGCCTACAACTACTTCCGAATCCTCTCGGACCTTTACGTGGTCGAGGGGTTGAAGTAGGGGGCAGGCGTTGGGCACGCCACGTTGGCCCGCGCACGCCAACCGTCTGCTCGCAGTTCTCTCGACCAACTCCCGTCGCAAGCCCAGGTTGTCCGTGCGCCGCAGCCGGCCACAGCCTCGGCAGGGGCCTCGCCGGTCGGCCGCCGGCCGGCGTTGGCTGCTTCCGGGCCGTGTGCCAGACTGATGGGGCGCAGCGACCCAGAGGCCGCCCTTGGCGAAGCAGTTGGGAGCGTGGGGGGGATTGCCCCGGTGGACGGCCTTTGCGTCCCGCATCACGGGGCAGTTGCCACGCACCTGGCCTTCCTCCTATAACTGACGGAGTGTGGCAGGGAGGCTTGGCCGTCATCTTCGTCCAGGAGGTGGTCGGCCCGCCTGCCCACACGCGCACCTGCGTGACCCGTTAGCTCAGTCGGTAGAGCACCTGCCTTCTAAGCTTATCCACGCCAGACGCCCGTCGTCGCATAGCCCTGCAGGGCACCGAAGTACTCGCCAGAGCAATGAATTGTCCCCGTTTCGCTCTCTGGACAGGAGCGGACAGGAGGGGACAGGAACGGACAGGTAAGGACTTTCAAGCAGGCACAAATCAGGTACACGGTCGAGGGGGTCGAGCGGGGCGTTGAGACAACTGCCGAGTGGGCAGGTGCTCAACCCGGGTCTATCTCCTTACCGAATCGCGGTCCGCGGGTCCTTGCGGGGGGCCCGGACCGATTCCAGGGTGTCCAACCTAGCCCAGATCAGTCCGAAAACGGGGCCGGCCTCACAGCAGGGCGGGTGACGCTGGAGGTGTTCGACTTCGTGGGGCGCCGGGTGCGCATGCTGGCGAACGGGGGAGCAGGAGGTGGGGCGGTTCGAACTCGCCTGGCGCGGCGACGATGAGGGGGGGCGGCGGCTGCCGCCCGGCGTATACTTCCTCCGGCTGGTGGTCAGCAATCGCGCGGATGTCAGGAAGGTGGTCGTGATCCAATGAGACTCCATGAATCCAGGCTGATTCGTGCCCTCCTCTGCGCGAGCATGATCGTGTCCATCTCGCCGCTGCCACTTCTGGCTCAGGGCGTCCCGCAGGTTCCGGTGGCCACGCCAGCGGACCCGGAGGTCGCACTCCAGGAGACCCGCGACCTCATCAAGTCCGGCGAATACGATCAGGCCATCGAGAAGCTCAAGGGCCTGATCGGGCAGACCCAGCGCCGCACCGAGACACTGCGGAAGGCCTATCTCCTCCTCATCAAGACCTACGTCTACCGCGGCAACGTCTACAAGCGGGAGGAACAGGAACGAGAAACTTCCCACTTCTACTATGATGCGGCCCGCGAGCGGATCGCTGAATGCCTTAGCATTCGCGAGCTGCGGCACACGCGGCCGGAGCCGGAGACCGACTACCCCGAGGAAATGGTCGCGTTCTTCAAGGATGTCCGCGCGCAGATCCTTGGCTCCTTCCGCGTGCCAGGCGTTTCCCCGGCCGACGCCGTCGTCTTGCTCGACGCCGACACGCTATGCGCTTCTCCGGGCAACGTGGCACGCGGCGACGTGGATCTCCGTGTGGGCCAGCATCTCGTCACCGTGCGGTATCCGGGATTCCGCGATGTCACCGAGGAGATCACGATCGCGCCCGGTGTCACGCTGGAGCGGAGTTACCAGCTCACGAAGCGGCGCGGCCGGCTGTGGTACGCGTCGCGGGTCGGGGCGGCTGTCGGTGTGGTGGTGGGGGTCGTGGCGGTCCTGGTCCGGCCGGGCACCGGGGAGTCCCCGACGCCGCTTCCCGGGGCGCCACCGCCACCGACGCGCTAGCGACCCGCGCGCCGCTGGGGCTGCCGGCCTGCACGCTGGAGTCGCATCAGCCCTTGTTCAGCAGTTTGCTGAGCAGTGATTTCTTGCCGGAAAGGTCGGCCTCGTTCTTCACGAACTGCTCAAACGTCTGCGCGAACAGCTGTGGCTTCTCGGCGGCGGCCTCGACGTAGTGCCGGGCACCCAGTTCCTGGAGTACGTGCTGGAGCGCGTCGGGGACGCCGCGGCCCTTCGCCACTCGAAGCACGGCGCTCTTCTCGTGGTCGTCGAAGTTCTCCCAGATGTAGCGGAAGTGGAGCCTGGCTTCGGCGTAGAATCGCTTCCGGATCTCGTCGAAGTCCGGCCGCTCCACGCCCGGATTCTCCTCCAGATACTCGAAGGCGTGCGCGCAGGCCATCTGGATGAAGAAAGGGAACTGGCCCGCCATCCCCATGATCTCCTCGCTGTAGGGCGCCAGCGGCCGGCCGGCCTTCTCGGAGGGTGCTCGGATCAACTCTTCGGCCTCGCCGCGCTGGAGCACCGAGAGGCGCATGTTCGAGAAGATGTTGAAGAACGGCGAATCCGAGATCTCCTTCGTGTGACAGAGTACCTGGAGGTCGCGTGCGGAAGACGTGAGGTAGGCCACGTTGTAGTGGTTGGCCAGGAAGCGCAGGAACGAGAAGAACTCCAGGTCGAAGTTCGGGTTCGTGGTCACGATGTCGAACTCGTCGAGCAGGATCGCCAGCCGGAATCCCGCCCCGTCGAGCCGCTGGACCAGGTCCTTGACGCCATCCAGGTTCAGCGCGCAGTCCGAGACGTCCAGCCGCCCGCGGAGCTCGTAGCTCGTGATCCCGAGCATGACCCGGACAAACGACTCCATGGACATGTTCTTCTGTTCTTGGAGGTCGAGGAACACCATGACCATCTTCTCGGGCAGCTCGAGGTATTCCTGGCGCTGCTGCTGCATGTAGACATAGTTGAGCAGCGAGGACTTGCCGATCTTCCGGTCGCCCACGATCGAGACGGACCCCGGAGGCGTGGCGTTGAGCCGCGCGTAGATACGCTTGGTCTCCTGCCGGCGACCATAGAAATCACCTGGGCGCTTGATCATCACCCGGTTGAGATACGGGTTGCTGGGCGTTTGCCGCGGACACGCTGTGATCGATTCGTGGCGCCGGCGGACCGCGGCGGCGAGATCGGCCTGCCCGAGGATCTCGCCCAGTATGCGCTCGACCTCGGCCATGTCCGCCGGCCGTTCGTCAGCGTGCTTGGCCATGCACCGGGAAACCAGTTCGGAGAGAGAACTTGGGCAGGACTCCAGGTGCACGTCGAGCGGCTCGGGCTCACGATTCGTGATGTTGTAGAGGAGCGACATGAAGTGCTCCGCCTGGAACGGGTTCCTGCCCGCAAGCACTTCGTACAGGATCACTCCGAACGAAAAGATGTCCGAGCGAGCAGTGGCGCTTTGGCCCTGCACCACTTCTGGCGCGACGTACGCCATCGTGCCCACAAGCATGCCCTGGGTGTCCACTGAGGTGAGCCGGCCAACATCCTTTGCGAGCCCGAGATCCAGGATCTTGGCGTTCCCGGATTCCGTGATCATGATGTTGTTCGTGGATAGATCGCGATGGACGATTCCCATGGAGTGAATCGCCTGCAGTCCGGCCGCCACCTGGCGCATCGCCTTGAGCGCCTCGGCCAGCGGCAGGCGCGCCCCGGTGGAGACCTCCTGGAGCGTCCTGCCCTCGATGAACTCCATCGCGATAAAGGGGCTGCCATTCCAGTTTCCGAGCCGGTAGGCGTGGACCACGTTGGGGTGATTGAGGCTCGCGAGCTTCCGGGCCTCGCTCACGCACCGCTGGAGTTCGCGCTCACCCGCCTTCTCGGGGTTCAGGAGCTTCAAAGCGACGTCGCGCTCGAGCTCGAGGTCGCGGCATCGGTAGACCGCACCGAACTGGCCTTGGCCCAGGTAGGCGACGACCTTGTAGCAGCCGTCGATCACGGTGCCGATCATGTGCGCTCCATGGCGTCAGGGCGTCCGGGCGACGGAGCCGCTGGTGAAATCGAAGACCACACGCTCACCGGGTTTGACGAAGAGTGACTTGCTGATGGGTTCACCGGAGGCCAGCACGACCTTGATGCTGTGCGTCCCGTGGGGCAGCTTCTGCAGGCCCGAGTTCTGCAGATTCTCGGCGACGAGCCGCCCGTCCACGTAGATGTTCGCCGGCTTGTCTCCCTGAATGATCAGCACCCCCGGCGGTTCGGCCACGAGTGCGAAGTGCATCTGGCCTGTGGCGCCCGAAACCTCCACGGTGGACTCCGCCAGCGTGAAGCCCTGCAGCCGTGCCGAGAACTGGTGGCGTCCGAGGGTGACTCCCGGCAGACGCGAGGGTGCCACTCCCCGGGGGATACCGTCCATGGAAATGGCGGCGCCCGGGGGTTCGCTCGTGAGCATCACTTCGGTCCTGCTCGCGTCCAGGGCCAGGGTGATCGTCGTGACTTTGCCCGCCTCGTGGAGTCGCGCGGGCCGGCGGGCGGTCCCGTGGCCGGGGAGTGTCGCCTCGACGTCGTGCGGTTGCTCCAGTGCGAGTCCCCGCACGGTCAGGGGGCTGGTGCCCCGGGGGGATCCGTCAACGGTGATCTGCGCGCCGGCGGGAGAGGTCTCGATCCGCAAGTCGGCGAGCAGCCGCCGGAGCGCGACATTGCGATGCTCGGCGGCGCCGGGCGCGAGTCGAACCGCGAGAGTCGTCTCCGCAAAGCCCGGGGCCGTGAGCCGGAGTACGTGATCACGGTTGGCGGCGAGTGCGGTCCGCAGTACCCCCGTCGCGACCGGCTGACCCGCCAGCTCGATTGCGGCGTCACCCGGGTCAGCCTCGAGGAAGAGCGAGCCCGTGAGGCCGGGTGCGCCGCCCGTGCCTGGGTCTCCGGGATGCCGGATCTCGCGAGCGGCGAAGAGGCGCCATGACAGCGCCGCCACCGCGGCCATGACCAGCAGCGCAAGGGAGACCCAAAGCGCGGAGACGTGAAACGATCCGATCCGCAGGCCCTTGGGGCGGCGGATCTCGAGGCCGATCTCCCGCATCACCTGCCACACGGAGTGCATGCGGTGGATCCACGAGCGCCACAGGTCCATGCGGAAGGCGTAGCCGGGAGGCTGGACCGAGTCGTCCTTGGAGAGCAACTCGGCGCGGAAGAGATTCTCGAGCGCCACCGCGATCCGGCGTCGGTCCATCTCCAGCGGGTAGTCGCGGCGGCGGATCAGCCTGGCGAGTGCGGCATCGGCGGCATGGTCCCGGTCGTTCGACAGCGCTTCGGCCAGCAGCGCCAGGGTGAGCTTCTCGTCCGTCTCGAGGCTGTCCCACAGGAAGATCATCTGCGGGAGCGGATTGCTGACGAGACCCTGCACGACCTCGCCGATGACCGCATGCGTCGCCTTGCGGGTCTTCCTCTCGTTGAGTAGGTCCACGAGGCTCTGGCACAGCGCCTGGGTGTAGAACGGCTGGCCGGCCGAGAGCCGGTAGATCGCCTCGACCGTGCCGTCGCCGAAGTCCACGCGGCCTTCGACGGGGCGACAGATCAGCTTCTGCGCGTCGGAGCGCTCGAGATAGCTGATCTGCTTCCAGATCGATTTCCCGAGGATCTTCCAGTAGTCCCGGTGCCGCTGGTCCAGGTGCTGCGAACCGGTGAACACCAGGAACACCGAGTGGTGCTCAATGAGGCTCGAAAGGATGTAGAGCACGTCCTGGCTCAGAATTCCGGCGTCGATCTTGTTCTCGAACAGTTCGTATTCGTCAAACAGCAGGATGAGCTTGCGATCTGAGCATCGGCGAAGCATGCCTTCGACGAACTTCTGAAAGGTGGCGGCGTGACTGGAACCCAGGCTGAAGTCGGGGAGCGGTATGCCCTTCGCCCGGGGCCCCAGGGCATCCAGGACCTCCTGGGCGATCTTGCCAAGGAAGTCCGCCTCGTTCGAGATCGCCATGGACTGCATGTCGATCAGTACCGGGATGAAGTCGGGACCGAGCCGCCCATCGAGGATCTGGAACAGGATCGAGGTCTTCCCGCTCCGCCGCTCACCGCAGAACACCAGGAGTCCACCGCGCTCCGAGTGCTGGAAGCGGCTGCGAACCATCTCGAACTCGGCCTCGCGACCGAAGAACATGGTACGGGCGCGAATCGGGTTGCCCACGATGTAGGGGTTGGGGCTGATGGGAACATACGCCGATTCCGGCCCGCTCGTCGTCATGATAGAATCGAGAATCGGTCAACCCTCCGGGGGATGCAAGTCCACCTCCGGCAACGACTGGGGGCGACGACACGACTCGCAGCCGGTCACGCCATCAAGTCTGGCAGGGATTGACCGCTGGAAACAGCTACCACCCTTCTTCGTGGGGGCAATCGTTCAGTCCATGCTTCGGCGCAAAAGCTGGCGTCGATGGTCGCCACCACTGACCTCGCGCGGAACGAAGCCACAGGCGGCCGCGCGCAGGCGGGCCCGGGGGAAGCGCCCCGGCACGCGCAGTTCGATGGAGCGATCAACAACAAAGACCGCCGGTTGTTGCACGGCCTTGCCGCGGGGTACACTCGCGTGGTGGACGCCACATGTTCCTCGCTCCGGCGCTTGTGGGCGCTGTTGCTGGTCGCCGGCTCTGTCACGTTCTGGCACGGCGCGGCCATGTGCCAGCCGAGCACTCTGTGGCGGCATTCGGCCATCTACGATCCGGCGCGCCAGCGCATGGTCGTGTTCGGAGGCGGGAACGACGCCGTCGGGACAAACAACGCCTGGCAGCTGACGCTGGCTGGCGATCCCCGGTGGGCTCCACTGGTCCCCGTGGGCAATCTCCCTGCAAGACGTCGAGGCCATTCGGCGGTCTACGATCCCAAGCGCGATCGGATGCTCGTCTTCGGTGGTCTGGATAGCGCCGGTGTTCTCGCCGATGTCTGGGCTCTCTCACTAGCAGACCCGCCGACGTGGAGCAACTTGCAGCCTTCAGGGCCCGGCCCGAGCGCGCGCCGCTACCACACCGCGATCTACGATCCGCTGCGCGACCGCATGTTGGTCTTTGGCGGCAGCGATGAGCTCGGCATCCCATTTGGTGACGTCTGGATCCTGTGGCTGGCACCGACGCCGCGATGGGAGCAGATCGTGCCCGGGGGGACCGCCCCCCTGGCACGGTACAGCCATTCCGCGATCTATGATCCGGTGCGCGATCGAATGCTCGTGTTCAGCGGCGGCGGACTAGCCACCAACGATGTCTGGGCATTGTCGCTCGGTGACACGCCGGCCTGGGCCCAGCTTCTTCCCTCGGGCAGTCCTCCGCTCGCACGCTTCGCGCACTCCGCAGTCTACGATCCCAACGGGGATCGAATGATCCTGTTCGGTGGCCATGATTACAACCAGCCGCTCAATGAGGTGTGGGCGCTGTCCTTGACGGAGCCGGCGGCATGGACGCTTGTTTTCAACTCGGACGATGCGCCGAGCCCGCGTGCCTATCATTCGGCTGTCTACGATTCGGCATACCGCCGCATGGTGGTGTTCGGTGGTTTTCCGAACGTCAGCGAGCCGACCTGGGTTCTCTCGCTTGGGCACCCGATGCGGTGGAGCCCCGCGAGACCGGTGGTGGAGGTGTCGCCCGCTGCGCTGGAGTTACCGACGGTCACGGTCGGCGACACGGTGTCGGTGCCGTTCCTGGTCTCCAATCTCGGTCTGGAGCCTCTGCTCGTGACCGCCGTCTTCCTGCCCGACACGGGCATGCGCCTGAGCTCGCCGGCGCCCTTCCAGCTCGCCTGGAATGAGGCGGTAACCGAGACGCTCTGGCTGGCCGCGAGTTCGCCGGGGCCTGTTCAAGACAGCCTGGTGATCGTGAGCAGCGACCCGCGCACTCCGCGCAGGCAGGTGGATCTGAACACGGACGTGCTTGGACTCGAATTCGATACGCGTGTCCTCAACACTCCCGACGAGGTCCCGCTGGGTGTCTCCTTCATCGTGGTCGTCACGCCGGAACTCGGTGTCCGGGTCGAGCGCGGAATGCTGTACTACCGAATCGCCGGCGCTTCAAGCGCGTTTGATTCGCTCGCACTCACGCCACTTGCCACCGACTTCATTGCCGCGATCCCCGCGGCGGCGGTCACCGAACTCGGCGTGGAGTTCTACGTCAGCGTCGAGAACAGCGGCTTTGTGGCCACGCAGCCCGCCGCAGCCCCCACCGAGGTCTTCACCCAGCCGGTCGCACCCCCGGTCTCGATGACGGCGATCCCACGGCCGACATCGGGCGAGGAGTTCCTGACGGGTCGTGACATCCAGGTGGAGGTCGTGCTGCCCACCGGGGCGAATTTCCTCTCTGGCACGATTCGGTATCGTCAGGGTGGCGAGCAGGCCTATCAGAGCGGCACGCTGTCGGTGAGCGGCAGCCTGGGCCGGCCGGTCGCCACCATCCCCGCATCCATGGTGGGCCCCTGCGGCGTCGAATACCGGGTGGCGGCCAGGACGCTCAAGAACGAGCTTCGCTTCCCAGCCACCGACTCGGCGCCCGCGATCATTCGCACCAAGGTGCAGAACCTCGCCGAGCAGTCAGAGCACCCGGGGGCCTGCTACCGGCTGCTCACCGTGCCGCTCGACTTCGGCGCGGACTTCTCAGGTGGCCTCGATGCTCTCCTCACGGATCAGTTCGGCACGTACGACCCGGTGCGCTGGCGCGCCTACTGGTACGATCCGGAACTGCCGGCCAACGTCGAGTTCTCGTCCGCTTCGGTGGCGAGGTTCCGGCCCGAGCCGGGCCGCACATTCTGGCTCATCAGCCGGAACGCGCATCGCGTCAATACCGCGCCACTCGAGGGCCTCTCCACGCCGACCGGACGTGAGTACCCGATCGCACTGGCGGCGGGCTGGAACCTGTTCGGCAACCCGTTCGATTTCCCGGTGGCGTGGTCCGAGGTGCGCAGGGATCCGGTCGCGGTCGACGATCCGGTCGCCTTCGATCCTTTACTCGGCACGATCGGCGACTACGCCGAGGAAGCGCCGTCCGTGCTCGCGCCCTTCGAGGGCTATTTCGTCCACGCGAACCAGGCGGCGACCCTGTGGGTGCCACCGCGCGCTGCGCCCAACCCCGTGGCGCGAAGCGATCCGCGCCCTTCCGGCGCGGCGCCCACTCCTGCGACGCAGGCCGCGAGGCTGGCCGCGCATGAGGACCCGGGGGATCTGTGGCGCTTTCGCGTGCGGGCGTGGACGGAACGGGCCATGGACGGATCCGGCGTGTTCGGTGTGCATTCCTCGGCGAAGCCGGGATTCGACCCGCTCGACTGGCCCAAGCCCCCGCCGCCACCGGAGCCCTCGGTGGAGGTCGCCTTCGTGCATCCGGAATGGCAGAAGAAGGCGGGCTTGTATCGACGCGATCTGCGTGGCCCGGGCTCCGAGGGCGAGACTTGGGAGATCGAGGTGCGGAGCAGTACGCCCGGTGAGCCGATCACGCTCGAGCTCTCGGAGATCGTCCCGGCATCGTCGGGGCTCGCCCTGCGCCTCATCGACCATGAGCAGGGCACCTCGGCCGACGGGTGGCGCGCGTCTGGCGACCCTGCGGGTTCCAGCGGGACGGGGCTCGATGGTGAGCGAAGCGTGGTCCGTTACCGGATCGTGTCCTTCGGGCAGCGGCCCTACCGGCTCGCGATCGTCGCGGGGACCGAGGAGTACGTGGAGCGCGCCAGCCAGCAGTCGCTCGCCATCCCCGCGCGACTGACGCTGGATCAGATTGCGCCGAATCCGGTTCGGCTCGCTGCCCGCATCCGATTCGGACTACCTCGCGCGGGGCCTGTGAGCCTCGAGATCTACAGCGTGCTCGGGCAGCGTGTGGCAGCGCCGATCGATCGCGCGCAACTCCCACCCGGGTATCACTCAGTGGTCTGGGAAGGAAGAGCGTCGGGCGGAGAACAGGCGCCAAGCGGGGTCTATTTCCTGCGTCTCGTTTCCGGCGGAGACGCGTTGACGAGGCGAATCGTCCTGGTCAGGTAAGTGCTCGCTACCACGCTCGGGCCGCACGCCATCAGGGCCTGCGGGTGGAACGCGCTGCGGGGTATCGCGAGACCACGGGGGGGGGCCCTTGCGGCGGGCGGCGCGCAAGCTGCGGCGGACCGAGACGTTGCCCTGGTGTGCTTTTGCGCTGTCTATGCCCGGGGCAAGCCCCTATAATGTCTGGCATCGGGATCCGGCCACGCTCCTGGTTCGTGTCAGATCAGCTCCGGCTGTCGGAGGCGCCGCGCGCGTGGGCCGAGCCGGGCTTAGCGATTCCAAGGGGGCTGCCATGCCGCGTTGCGTCACCCCATCGAGCCCCGCTTCCCCGGGGCTGCCGCCCGTGATCGTAGTCCGCCACCGCCTCGCCCACCGGCTCGCGCTCGCGCTGGCCGTCGCGTCTACGGTGTTCTCAGCTGGCGGGGCATTCGCCCAGGCCATCGACAGTACCCTGTGGGTCACGAATGGGGACGTGAATGCCATCGTGTGCGCAGGAGGGACGATCTACCTAGGGGGCTTATTCTCTCGGGTGGGGCCCGCGACCGGCGGTGGTGTTCCTCTGGATGCCACGAGCGGAGCACTCCCGCCCTCGTTCCCGAAAGTCGCGGGCGGAGTGCGGGCCGTGGTCTCGGATGGGGTGGGGGGTTGGTACATCGGGGGGGAGTTCACTGCCGTGGGAGGCCTTCCCCGGGCCAACCTTGCCCACGTGGCTTCGGACCTGTCGGTGTCCGCCTGGAACCCATACGTCGAATACGGCCCCGTGTACGCGCTGGCCGTGAGCGGAAGCACGATCTACGCCGGCGGGACCTTCCAGAGTATCGACTGGCAATCGCGGTCAAACACTGCCGCCTTCGATGTCACGACCGGCGCCCTCACCGACTGGAACCCAGGCGCGAACGGCTATGTTGGTACCCTGGTGGTGAACGGGAGCACTGTCTACGCGGGCGGGGGCTTCACTAGCATCGGCGGGCAGGAGCGCAACTACATCGCTGCCCTCGATGCCACCTCGGGGGCGGCCACCTCCTGGAACCCGAACGCGAACGGCCCTGCGGTTAGTCTGGTGGTGAACGGGAGCACGGTCTACGCGGGTGGGTACTTCCACAGCATCGGTGGGCAGGCGCGCAACCAAATCGCCGCCCTGAGTGCCACCACCGGTACTGCCACCGCTTGGGACCCGGACCCTGATGGCGTTTGTGTGAGCGCCCTAGCGGTGAGCGGGAGCACCGTCCACGCTGGCGGGATCTTCGGTAGAATCGGCGGCGAGGCTCGAAATAACCTTGCCGCGCTGGATGCCACCACCGGTGCCGCCACTGACTGGGACCCGGACGTCAACGATGAGGTCTACGCCCTTGGAGTGAGCGGTGGCATTGTCTACGTTGGCGGTAAGTTCACCGGAGTCGGCGGGCAGACGCGCAACTACATCGCGGCGCTGGACGCCACGACCGGCGTCCCCACCGCTTGGAACCCGAACGCAAACTTCGTTGTCCGTACCCTGGCAGTGAGCGGGAGCAAAGTCTACGCGGGCGGGTACTTCACCAGCATCGGCGGGCAGACGCGCAGCCACATCGCGGCGCTGGATGTCAACACCGGCGTCGCCACCGCGTGGAACCCGAGCGCAGGCGACGATGTCTATGCCCTGGCGGTGAGTGGGGGCACGGTCTACGCGGGCGGGGACTTCACTAACATCGGCGGCCAGACGCGCAACCACATCGCCGCGCTGGATGCAACGAGCGGGCTGGCCACCGCCTGGAACCCGAATGCGGGCGGCTCCGTCTCCACCCTCGCGGTGATCGGCACGACGGTCTACGCCGGCGGTCAGTTCACCGGCATCGGCGGTCAGACGCGCAACCGCATCGCCGCGCTCGACGCGACGAGCGGCCTCGCCACGACCTGGGACCCCAGCGCCAACAACCTCGTCCATGCCCTGGCGGTGAGCGGGAGCGTGGTCTATGCGGGTGGATCCTTCACCAGCATCGGGGGGCAGGCGCGCAACGGCATCGCTGCCCTCGATGCCACCAGCGGACTCGCGACTGACTGGAATCCGAACGCGAACGGCTACCCGGTCTATGCCCTGGCGGTGAGCGGGAGCGTGGTCTATGCGGGCGGGGAGTTCATCTACATCGGCGAGCAGAGGCGCAATTACATCGCCGCGCTGGATGCAACGACTGGAACCGCCGCTGCCTGGAACCCGAACGCGAACGGCCCTGACGTCTGGACGCTGGCGCTGAACGGGAGCACGGTCTATGCGGGTGGGCATTTCGCCGGTGTGGGTCTGCTGCCGCAGGCCAACCTCGCCGCGATCGTGGTTGCGATGGCTCTCAGCGCAGTCGTGCCAGCGAGCGGCGGCAACGCCGGCGCAGTGACGCTGACGGTGTCTGGTCAGGACCTGGTGAGCGGGGCGACGGTGTGGCTGGCGCGCAGTGGCCAAGCGGACATCCCGGGCAGCCAGGTGGTGGTGGCGGCCGACGGCTCGAGCCTGACCGCGACCTTCGACCTGGCCGGCGCGGCACTGGGTCTGTGGGACGTGGTGGTGGTCAATCCCGACCTGCAGACGGCGACGCTGCCCAACGGCTTCACCATCGAGGTGCTCAAGGCGCTGCAGCTGCGGGTGGATGTGGTCGGGCCGGCGCTGATTCGTGCGAACCACCCGACCGCCTTCGACCTGGTGCTGGCGAATGAGGGGAATGTGGATGCGGTGACGATGCCGCTGTGGCTTACCGGGGTGCCGGCCGACGCCACGGTGGCACTCGACTTCGCGCTGGCGTCTCCGCCCCGGGCGGCGGGCGAGCCCGACTGGAGCCTGGTGCCGCTGACCTTGACGAGCGCCGGCGGGCGCTATCTGGCGCTGGTGATCCCGCGGCTGCCGCCGGGCACGGTGACGCGCCGGGTGATTCTCACGGTGTCGGCGAGTGATCCCATGTTTCAGCTGGGGGCGGCGCTGACCCCGCCCTGGGCCGCCGGGACGAGCCTGGGCAGCTGTCTGTCCGGGGCCGGGGTGATCCAGCACCCGGCGTGCCTGGACCTGCAGTTGACCGCGATCAACGACTCGCTAGTGAGCACGCCGGGGATCGCGGCGCTGAGCGGGATCGGGGAGTGGGCGAAGCTCGCCTGGCAGTGCGAGGGGGCGGCGAGCCTGCCGGCGGCGGTGGCGGCGGCCGAGCAGGTGCTGGACTTTCTGGGGCAGGCGGTCGAGCAGGGGACGGTGCCGGCGGGGTGTGGCGACGTGCTGTTGCCGCGCTGGCGGGATGTGCTGGCGGTGACGGTGGTGACCTCGCTGGACCCCAACGAGAAGCTCGGGGCGCAGGGGTTTGGGCCGGCGCGGCAGATCTCGGGCCAGCAGACGCTGCCCTACTCGGTGCGCTTCGAGAACGCGAGCACGGCGACGGCGGCGGCGCAACAGGTGGTGGTGGGGGATGCGCTGAACCTCGCCACGCTGGATGTGAACAGCGTGAGTCTGGATGCGATCACCTTTGGGAACGTCCACCTGGTTCCCCCGCCGGGGCTGAGCAGCTACGCGACCACGGTCGACCTGCGTCCGGCGCGCAATCTGAAGGTGCGGGTGAGCG
>Ga0315283_10000265_pt1 | contig 36243 bp, 27 predicted proteins | sample YL17G09_0_MG_FD_204541 | JGI IMG/M metagenome (GOLD analysis project Ga0315283, IMG submission 204541) | Sediment microbial communities from Yellowstone Lake, YNP, Wyoming, USA - YL17G09_0 | ecosystem: Environmental > Aquatic > Freshwater > Lake > Sediment | place: USA: Wyoming | collected...
TGCGAGGTGGGCAGCACCGATAAACGAACGTCGATGTCCTTACCCGCGACGCGAAAGGAGATACGACCATCCTGCGGGATCCGCTTTTCGGCGATGTTGAGCTTGCCGATGATCTTAATCCTAGTCGCCAGGGTCGAGGCGTGGCGACGCGGGATCTGCATCTTATCTTGGAGGGCCCCATCGATGCGAAACCGCACCATGATCTCGTTTTCATAGGGCTCGATGTGAATATCCGAGGCGCGCTCTTTGGCGGCGCGAGCGAGCAAGCCGTTGACCAGACGGATGATCGGCTTCTCGTCGTCGGTGGACTCGAGTAAGTCGCGGGTCTCTTCGAGATCGTCCCCTTCGCCGATCTCAGGCGCGTTCAAGTCCTCAAGAACCTTCTGGGAGGCATCGTTGGAGCGCTCATAAACCCGGTTGATGCTATTTTCGATCACCGCCGGCGGACTGACGATCATATTGATATTGGTCGAAAGGATCAGCCGCAGGTCATCGAGCGGGAAGACATTGAGTGGGTCGGCGACGGCGACGGTGACGTTAAAATCATCCTTAGCGACCGGCAGGATCTTATGATCGCGGCAAAACTGAATCGGAATGCTGTCGACTAGGGTCGGATCGATATCGTTGGTGGGGAGGCGAGCGTAGTACGGCAGGTCGAGCTGATAGGCCAAGGCCCGCAGCACATCCTCCTCGCTGATGACCTCTTGCTCGACCAAGATCTCACCGAGCTTCGCCGTGCTTTCTGCCTGCTTTTCCAGGGCTTCATTCAACTGCTCTTCAGACAAGGCCTCGGACTCAACGAGGATCTGTCCAAGCGTCTTGCGTTGCAGTTTGCGAAACGACACCGTCGGCAGATTGCTCCACTTCGGTTGCGGGGCCTCGCCGCCACTGCCATCGGCAGCAACCTGCTTATCGTTTACTGGGTCCGCTTTGTTCCCGTTCAAGACCGCATCCTTTAGTCATGTCCCTAAACCCTTGCCGCGACCTCTTGCCGCGGCTAAAGCGTGGACCCGTTAGCCGTCCGTCCCACCATTATCGCCTGATTCTGGCGGCGGTGGCGGTGCCGGCGGCGGGGCCGGCGCGGGGCCGTCGCCGCCGCCGCCGTCCATGCCACCACCGCCATCGCCGCTGTCTCCAGAGCCGGACATCGGCACATACGTCGGCGTCTCATCGCCCTTTTCCTTTTTCTTTTGGTTCTCTTTGTCCTTTTGCGCCTTCTTCTCCTCGTCTGGCGGCTGGCTGGGACGGGTTTCGCTAAGGCCGGAGCCCTCGTACATCTCCTTCAACATCTCCTCGCGACGAGCGGCCTCGATACGGTCGATATCATCAGGCACGTACTTGCCGTCCTCTTTGGTCGGGAGCATGGCATAGAAGTCGTCTTTGATGTGATCGGAGCCGAAGATACTTGCCAGGATCTGGTCGCGCTCCTCGAGTTTTTGTTTGTACACCGCCGCCAAATCATCGGCCCCATGGATGATGTGCGGGGTCAGGAAGATCATCAGATTGTTGCGCGTATGCTCGATACTCGAATTGCGAAACAGCCAGCCGATGATCGGAATATCACCAAGCAGCGGAATTTTCTTAAAGGTTTGGCTCTCCCTGGTCTCGACTAAACCGGAGATCACTATGGTTTGACTATTCTTGACGGTGACCGTCTGCTTGGTCTTACGCTTGCTCAGCCGCGGCAGTCCGCTGCTGGCATCTCGATCAATCACCGTGTTTTGATCAAGATCGACGGACAAGGTGACATAATTTGACTGACTGATATTTGGCTTGATCTTCAAGGTCAAGTCGACGTCTTCTTTTTCTACCTTGTTGGCGATCGCGCCGGTCACCGGGGTGATCTCTTTGGAGGTATAAAACAACTTTTGACCAGAGACGACCGTTGCTTCTTCGTTGTTGGAGGTCAAAATATTCGGCGAGGACAGGACCCGTGTGTTGGAATCGGTCTTGATCATCTTGATCAAGGCACCTGGACTGAAGTTACCTAAACCTGCGATATTGACCTGCTTACCGGACAGGATACCAACCGTCATGTCATCCGCAAATGAATTGGCAACACCCGCAATTTGCGCTTGATTGTTTGTCTGGGCGCCACCTGGAGCATTGGCCGCAATCTGCGCAGCGATAAGGGGGGCCATACCCCCGCCTTGCCAAGTCGTGGCAATGCTGGTGTCGCTTGGTCCACCGCGACCGGCAAAAACGCTGGTGCCAAAGGCAAAGCCATTGCCGATATTGATATCGAGGATGTCGGCCTCGACGTAAACTTGGGAACGGCGCAGGTCGAGCTTGCGGATCAGCGAATTGATGGTTTGATACGCGGCATGGCTGCCGGTGATGAGTAGCGAGTTTGACGACTCGTCTGGAGCAATCTTGACGTCATCGCTAAGCGAGGCGACCGAAATCGGTCCGTCACCGACACCGCCCGGTGCACCCGGAACGCCATTGATCGGCGGGCGGCGAAAATCCGGAATGTTGCTACCGGGGGTCGCCTTCTTGCCGGTCGCCAGCGCCGAGAGTGTCGAGGCCAACTTTTTCGCGTCGGCGTAGTCCAGCGGCCTAACGTGGATCGTGCTTTGCCGCGAGGGATCGTCAAGCTGGATGTCGAACTTACGCACCAAGGCCTTAACGTCCGCGATCGTCCGCGGTGGGCCAAAGATGATGACCGAGTTCGTCCGCTCGTCGGTCATGATTTTATAACCGTGATAGCCGCTGGAGCCCGCGCCCTTTTTCGCTTCGGCGCTGTTCTTGAAGATTTCGGTGACCTTTTCGCTGATATTCTTCGCCTCGGAGAAGCGGATCGGCACGATGGCGACCTGGTTCTGTTGGCCCTGGACGTCCAGTAGTTCCAAGATATCGAGGATACGCCGGACCTTGTAGCCGGAGTCGCTGATGATCAGGGTGTTGGTCGGCGGGTAAGCGATCATCGAGTTGGACGCCACGATCCGTGACAGCGTCGATTGAATCTCCTTGGCGTCGATATACTTGAGTGGAACGATTTGAGTGATGATCTCGTCGGTCATCATCGTCCAGCTAGAGCCGAGAAAGGTCTTCAGGTTGCCTTTGACTGCGGTCCGCACCGGCATGATCTTAATCACCTTGCCAGTTTCGACCGTCGTCAGTCCGAGGATGTTTAGGGCCGAAAGGAAGGTCTGATAGGCCTCCTCCTTGGTCACCTTGCGTGGCGAGATGATCTGCACCTTGCCGTTGACGTTACGGTCGAGGATGACGTTTTTACCGGTCCATAGCGCCACGGCTTTGATGATGTCTTTGATCTCGGTCGGCTCGGGAAAGTCGACGTTAACCAATTCCTGACCGGATGGAACGCCTCCCGACCCTTGGCGCACGGCAGGCACTTTGACGATGGCAGGAGCTTTGGTGTTACCGGTCGGTACCGTATGCGCCGTGATCTCATTGCCTTCGACGTCGGCGCCTGAAGGCGGGTTCGCTCCCGTTGCATCCGTCGGCAGGTCTTTATCTTCCGCCGGCAAAGCGGTCGCGGCCGCCGGATCGGCACGATTGCCGGTGACCGGAACCTTGCCGGTCTTGGCCACGGGTGGTGCCGCCCTTGCTGCGGCAGGAGCAGCGGCTGCAGCTGCGGGCATGGTGCTGGTCGGGGGCAAGGCCGGGGCCTTCACCTCAGCGGTCGCCGCAGGCGCCTTGGCCGGTGCCGCAGCCGCTGGTGTTGCCGCTGGAGCAGCCGCCACTTGCACCGGCACCGGAGCAGGAGCCGCTGCGGCATCTTTAGTCGGCACCGCTGCGGCATCCTTGGTCGGCGCCGCCGCATCGGGCGTCGCCGCGGCGCGCGCCGCACTCGGGATCACCAGTAGTGTCAGCGCCAGAGCCAAGGCCGTCCATGAGGCCAAGAGTCCTTCCGCTTCATCCCTGCGAGCAAACATCGATCACTCCCTTTGGTAGGATCACAACTTCATTGGATTCGACATGTCAGCATCATCGGCTGCGTGCCATTTCTGAGGATGTGAATACGTACTTCTTTTTCTTTTGAGAACGCTTCGAGCAGCGCGAAGCCCTGCTCTGGTTGTTTCAAACTGGTCTCGTTCACCTGGGTGATAATATCGCCATTTTGCAGTCCGGTCTTGCCATAGAGGCTGGTCTGATCGATGGCGAAGATCTTGAAGCCGTTCATCAGATTGTCGGCGGTGTTGGGCACTAAACGAGCCTTCTGAATAATTGTACCAAAGCCCGGCCCAAGTTCATCATGGACATATTTTTCTTCCAGCGTACACCCGGTCTCTACGGCTGGGCCCTTTGGCGCCGTGCTCGAGGGTGTCCCCGATGCGCTATCGGGAAAGCCCGCTGCGCCGTCTTTTTTCTTCGCTTCGGAAGCCAGTTCCAAGCACTCCTTGACGCCGCGATTATTGATGATCAGACGATTTCTTTCGATCTTAGCAACGCTCGCTTGGTCGTTGCCGACGATCAAATCACCTTCATGGTAAACATCGGATTCAGAGTAGCCAGTCTCCTGCACGGTCGCCACGGAATCGGCCCCACCGAGAAAGATGGTGCCGACCAACTCGATATTGATCGTCGGCTTGGTGCAGGCCGAGTTGATATCAAAGGCGGCGGTCTTAGCGGCGGCATTGGCCGATTCGCTGGCCTTTTCATCAGGGAAATCACCGCCCGAGTTGAATAAGTTGCGCTCGCGAATGGCCTTTTCGATATCGCGGTAATTGTCGCTACTAGACAGGTTGATCGACGCAGCGGTGACCTTTTGACTATTGCGCTGATGATAGGCAGCCAGCGCTGAACTCATGAGACCTGACATCGCATAGGCCGAGACAAAGGAGGCGAAGATATAGGCACCGGCCACGACGAACGAAACCTGACCAGCCGTGCGCGCAAACAGCGCCGCGCTTTCCGGCGTCAGATTGAAGCGGCTTAGAACTTGAGCAATGTAAACGTTAGGGGCCATGAAATCCCGGCTACTTGACGCGCATGTTAAAGGTCAAGGGAGTGTTGGCGCGGAGGACCCGCATGTCGATCTCGGTTTCCTTACGCAGGGAATTAAGGAGGCGAATGGCTTGTGCCGCATCACCTAGCGGCACACCATTGACTTCGGTGACGATATCATCGTTCTGCAGACCCGCTTTCTCGTAGATGGAGTCCTTGCGGATACGGTCCAGCTTGAAGCCCTTGAGCTCACCGTCGACCATATTCGGCGTGGCTTTCGCATCTTGGAGAACCTTCGTAAAGTCGGTCGTCAACATCTTCTCGCGGTAGGCCTGGGTCATACTCATGTCGCGCTCTTTGCGCTCAAAGCCATCTTCTTTAAACGACGGTGGCGGCGGCTCCGTCGCCAGCGGCGCGATGGTGTCGGCGGGATTGGGCGGAGCCAAAGACTTGCGCTTTCTTTTGCTGCGACTCAACTTCTCCTGGACGACCTCGATAAACTCGGTCCTGCCGGCATTATCGATAATGATCTTTTGTTTGTGGATTTCCTTGAGAGTCACGTCCTTTTGCAGACTATCGCCGACGATAAAGCTATTGATGGTCTTTTTCGTGCTATTTTCGATGAGGGCAATACCGGACAAAGGATCACCACCATAGATCGTGCCCATCAGCGCGATCGGCAGTTCGGACTTGACGATTACGGTGGATTTGGCTTCTTTGCCATTTGCCGCTTCCACTTGCTGGCCTTCGCCGGCAGCTCCGTCTGAGTTAAACAGATTGCGGGTAACGATGGCGTCTACCGCCGCCTTGTTCAGGGTAGCGGTCGGCTCCGGCACACTAAAGTTGCCTGAAAGCGGTTTGGTTACCTGCTTACTGCTACCCGGCGCTGGCTGCACCAGGTAGCCCATCACCGTCGACACCGCCGTTGCGGCAAGAAAGCTAGCGCCAAGCACGATCAGGCCGGGACGCCAGGGTGCTGCCGCAATCTTTTCTAAGGCTTTGGAGACGTCGGGCATAGCTGCCTGTGGGGAGAAAAGCAGCCGGCGGGTGCCGGCCGTTACGAATGTCTACAGTACGTGCCAGCGATCATACGGTTGCTGCTCTATGGAAGGACTAAGGACGGAGGCCTGCTGCAGGGCAAAACGCACCCTCTGGGCGGTGGACTCAGGAGTGGAAAAGCTATCGGCCACGACCAGATCGGCCTGGCGGTAAAACTCCAACCGGTTGCCTATCAAAGCGCTGATCCGCTCCGTCAGCAGCCGCAAGCGGGCTTCCGGGTCGGCGACCGCAAGGACCTCGGCCAAAAGCGGCCGCTTAGCCATCTCCGCTTCGGAGCCGATCAAGCGCCGGGCTATCTCATCGGCCGGCGTGCTCAACCAGACGATGGTGCCAAGGCGGGCCAGTTGATCCCAATTGCCCTCGGCCAAGACGGCGCCACCGCCAGTGGCGATCACGTGGCTGCGCAGCCCGCGCAAGGCGGTAATCGCCGCCGTCTCCAAGCGGCGAAAGTGCTCCTCGCCGTGACTTGAGAAGATCGCTTCGGTGGTCGCGCGGGCATTGCCTTCGATGATCTGATCGAGGTCAAGAAAGCCGTAGCCAAGCAGCTTGGCGAGGAGGAACCCGACTTTGGTCTTACCGGCTCCACTAGCGCCGATGAGGATGATATTCGAGCCGGCCGCCGGGCGATGCGCACCACGAGACGCCGCAAGGCCGAGGTCGGAGAATGGTTCCACGTCGATGGTCAAAGCATCATCCTACAATGTTAAGGTGGTCATTTGGGGGATATAGGAACGCTGGGGGAGCGTTTGATGGCGGCAAAACCGAATCAGATACATGCATGTGTCATGATTTTAACTCAGATCGAGCCGAAAAAGGAATTTTATCCCGCTGTCTCTTGATCATCGGCCGAAGCATAACCCTTTGGTCTTCTTGGCGCATCATAAAAATACCCGGATTTGCCAGGAGAGTCGGCACGTATGGGCAACGTAAATAAGCCGGTGGCGCACCATCGAGCAGGAGTGCCCTGGCGAGCAGAATCATGCTACATAGTGAGTCCCCCCAGCGACGTTGCTTCGAGCTTTGACGGGAGAGAGCATGACCCAGCGAGCGGCGACCCAGTTCGAGATCGGCGCCTTTCACATGGTACCGCCACTGCTGATGGCGTCTCAAGAGGAGACCCTCGAGTGGCTTGCGACGGCCCATGCGACGGCTGCGGGCTTACAGGAAGAGACTGCAGACTTTGCCGCAGTCAAGGCGAGCATTGGGCAACGGTTGCGTCGGTTCGGCTGCAAACCGCAGCAGATCGCCACGCGCGGCTATGACACGTTCGATGTGCGCAGCCATGATTTTGCCAACTCCGGCCTGTATGCCCTCGGCGTCAACCGCGACACCGGTGCCTACATCGGCCCGAACTCGACCCCTCTTGGCGATCGCAGCGCTAGGTATAGCCAAAGAGTCAGGCAGGTCTTTGAAGATTTTTATCCACCGGACCAAACGGGACGACGACCAACGCTGACCCCAGATCACCTCATTCATGTGACCTGCACTGGCTACGTCTCGCCTAGCGCACCGCAACTTCTGGTCAACGACCGTGGCTGGCACCAACAGACCGGCGTGATCCACGCCTATCACATGGGATGCTACGCCGCCTTTCCCGCCATCCGCATCGCCGAGGGCCTGGCCCGCAGCGGCGTCGCCAAGGGTCAGGAACGCTTTCGCGCCGACATCGTGCATACAGAGCTTTGCACCTTGCACCTGAATCCCGCCGACTCCTCACCGCAGCAACTCGTCGTCCACAGCCTCTTCGCCGATGGCCACGTCAAATACTCACTCGCACCAGCCGGGAGTTTGAAGCGCGGCTTCCGTCTCCTCGACGTCCGCGAACAGATCATCCCCGACTCGGCCAGCGATATGTCGTGGGACCTTGATCACTGGGGCTTTCGCATGGGACTGTCGCGCGAGGTACCGCAAAAGATCGGCGCTCAGATCCGTCCCTTTGTGCAGCGACTCGCAGAACAATGCGGCTGCGAACTCGGCAGTCTGCTCCGCGAGGCCCAGTTTGCTATCCATCCTGGTGGCCCGAAGATCATCGACTCGGTGCAAGAGCTGCTCGAACTACGCGACGAGCAAACGGCGCAGGCGAAAAAGGTCTTACGGACGCGTGGTAATATGTCGTCGGCGACCCTGCCGCATGTGTGGATGGCGATGGAAGCCGACGGCCTAGCACCGGGGACCAAAGTCGTCAGTCTGGCTTTTGGCCCAGGCCTCACCATTTTTGGGGCTATTTTTGAGTCCTTCTGAGCAACTCCATGGACCTGAAACTTGGTTTCAATGCGGCCAGGTTGCAGTGGTCAGCAAGGGCCGGTGGCTATGACGCGATGGATCCTCAATCGTGGCCTCGCGCCGCCGAGCTTTGACGCCACCACGATGCTTGATGACAGCAAGGACGACGCCGCGGACTGCTGCGGTATCGCGATTCTGCCATCGGGTCAAAGCCTCAACATGACCAGACGACCATGGCTGCTCCTCAGCGTCGATCCTGTTGACCAAAGCCTAAGCGTAAGCTGGCACCAGATGGCCGATGCACCGACGGTAACCATGGTGCAGCTCGACCCAGGACTACACCTGGTGCGGGCTTTGTCCATCGGTCTATCTCTCGTCGCTGCCATTCGCCCATGGCATAAACCCCCACTGCTGAGCGAGCTGCAGGCAGTCAGCGGCGACTTCCTGCTGCTTAGCGCGATCGGTTGGTATGGCGGCGCCTGGTGCGATGGACCCTTAGCGCGCATCCATCATGGCGGTGGTGTGTCCAATTACCTGCCCGCAGGCGGCCCTGCGGCCTTGGTCGTCCAGACTGGCTTGGACATGTCGCCGCCAAAGACCGAGGCCTGGGCCGCTGTGCAAGAGCTCGAAGGCAGCGAGGGTGAACGCATCAAGCGTTGCCTACTCGGACAGATGCAAGACACTATTGGTCGCCTACTCCTGCCCGGAGCTTTAGGCTTGCGCTGCCGGCTCAGGGATTTGACGCCAGCCACTGCCGCCGAACTAGTGCTCGCTCGACAGGCTGCTGCAAACAGACCGTTTGAGGTATCCATTGACCCGGAACTCGGCGCACCATCACCAGCGTGGCGGCGCCTGTGCCAAAACCTCGGGATCAGGATCGCTAGCGGTGCGACCCAGTCCCCCACACTGATATTACCAGGCGTGGCGCCAGTGGCGCACGAAGCGCAGCTGGAGCCGTTGACCGCGGCGCTCAACGCCATCACGCCGCTCATTCCGCCGTCGCTACACCAGCTGGAAAAGAGCTAAATCCACCAAGGCAAGGTGCGTCCCCGCCGAGGTGAATCCACCCGCCTTTGTTCACTGCGCCGCCGGCATCCGCTGCAGACGAAACGACAAAGCCTGATCATTCAACCCACGCGGCGTGTCCAGATAGGACCGCATCCCTGGCTGCACGGCCCACTGCCTGCCGCTACCATCGACGCCCGAGAACAAGACCAATTGCCAGCCGTTTTTCAGCGCGTTGGTGATGGAACTCAGGATATTCGCAAAGTCAAAACGGTCATCGTCAAGATTGTAAACAACATTGGCCTGATACCGCGCATCACGACTAAACAGCTTAGAAAAATCGAGAACGAGTGCGCGCCCAGTAGCTCTGCCATCCTCCCAGAGGGTCACACTGCCCGCATCGATGGCATCTAAGACCACTGGAAATTCATGCCGACTGGGTGCACGGCATTCCGAAAAGGGCCAAAGGCCCTGACGCGCACATACATCGAGCGCCTCGGCGATCACCCCCTTGGCAAGGCCGCAAGAATCTTCGAGCTGCGGAATACTCGCGCAGATCGTGTGAACTTGCTCCTCCAGCTTGATCCACTGTTGAATCTTATCTAGATTGGGGCGGTAATCGACAAACACATCCTTGGGATTCTTGCCCTTAAGAATGGGAGGTACCGGGTAGACTTCGACTTGTTCGTCCACTGCGGCGAGTGGCAGCCCTGATTGGACCTCGCTAGCGAGGGTTCCCTTCGCCGCGCCGATACGACTGATGACCGAAGCATCGCTAAAGTTGACGCCGCTCATGTCGAGCTGATGGTCGGCGCAGATATGCGCTGATACCCCTTCTGAGTAGCAGGTGGTCGACACCCGGTAATGACTGAGAATATCCTTCTGCTCAGAGGTGATGGCGACCGACGGACTGAGACCCAATAATTCACCAAATCCGAGCTTGAATGTTTCTTGAACCATCGCCAAATCATGTCCTGCGAGACCCACCTGCTCAGCCCGAATGATCAATATCATCGAAGCTCCCGTACGGATCGAACGGGTAAACTTGTCACCGCACTGGCTACGAAACGACGCCGGATCCGTTTGCAGATCCAAGGCACGCTCCGCTACCAGCGGCGGGATCGAATTGTAAACAAGGACCTGGTCTTTAATGTAGAGAAAGGAAGCAACCGCGACCACCGAGGTCGACGTCAGCTCGGTTTCATGAAGAATATTCGACTTGATGGAAGGTGCCAGCGAGATGCCGTTATAGACGGTCGAGGCTTCCACATTGACATCGACACTCAGCTTGCGCGCCAGATCCGCCTTGGAGAACACCATTTCCATATTGTCATAGGCTTGATTGATTGGATATTTGCGGAAGGCCAAAGTCGCCTGATCCAGACACGAATTGCGCCGCGATCCAGTCAGCACATCGTAGCCATCGCCAACCCAAAACAGCGACCCGTAGTCTTTGATGCCATAGTCGGGCGGCTGGATGATGGTCGGGGTTGCAGGGGTGACTGAAGCTGCAGTCGCAACGGGAGTCACAAAGTTGGGTGTACCCGTTCCGAGGCCGGCCACAGTCTGCGGTGTGCTAACATTCATGGCAGCAAGCACCTTGGTCTGGGCAAGGTCCGGCACCACACTTCCCGGACTATCGGCGAGAGCCTCAGCCTTGAGGGGAGTCACATGCGACGGTTCACTGGACTCAGGTGTTAGGAGAGGTGGCATAACCGAACTTGGCACCGTGCCTTGGCTTGGCAAGGTATCCTGAACGCTACCGCGCCCGGACTTAATGGGCCAGCGCCCACACGAGGAGAGGGTGACGAGCGCCAGGATCAAGGCGCAGGTCGATATTTTACTGTGGCCAAAGTCCATTGAATTCCCCTTACTTTTAATCAAGTAGGGGATTCATACTAAACATTTTGTATGTAAACCATATATTTTTCTAAAAAAGTGATGTTTGCTGCGGTCGCCAGGACCAACCCAATGAAACTATGAGAATAATACATTGGCGACCCCACTGCCCAACTCCCCTCGACTTTCCCACCCCTTTGTCTCTAAAGTGAGGTCGTAGTCACCAACACAGAACCCGGAGCCCCTGAACCATGCTGCGCCCCCTGCTCACCCTGACCCCGCTCGCCATTCTGCTACAAACAAGCTGTGTCGCCGTGCGTACCGGTCAGGACGGCGAGCCGAGTGGGGCAAGTCGCAATAAATCAGCCAAACAAAGTCTGCTCGCCGGATTTCAGCTGTTCAACGGCGCCGTCGAGCGGGCTCCGGAGACCGTGCTTGCTGACCTGGACGAAGCGCGCTCCACGGCCAGCGGCGACGAGCTCAAAGCCATCGATACCCTGCTACCGATCCTCGGCGATCAGGTCCATCACCAACCGGTCAGCCCTGCGGCCGAACGCCTCCTCGGCAAACTGTTGCAGCAGTATGGCAAGGAGCACCCGGAGGATTTTGAGGTCCAGCTCACGGTGGCGAAGGGACTAGACCGCGTCGAAACCGATCTGCAGACAGGATCCGGCAGCGGCCGCAGCGGCGACGGCGATACCTTGACGCCCGCAGCGACGGTGACGCGTGCCTTGACCCTGTCGGGTACGTTCCCCAATCAATCACTAGCCCATGAGTATTTGGCCAAGGTCCTCGCCAGCGCCGGCGGCGATCAGCTCAGTGGGATGCGCAGCTATGTGCGCTGCCTGCAACTCGATCCAAACAGCGTCCCCTGCCGCACCGGACTCAAGCTGATGGCCGCTGAGTATACGCAGCCCATCTGCGTCGAATATGCCAAAAGTAAATTTAGCGTCCAAAGGGCCTACAGCCAAGCCAATCGACTCGGCGCGCGCGCAGCGAGCGTTACGCTCATGGGCCAAAAATTATATATAGACCCTCGTTTAGCATTGACCGGCGGCGATATCCAAGAAATCAGCAAAGCTGCGACCAAGGGTGACGATAGTTGGCTGGTGACGCTGACACCCGAAGGTGCCCAACGCTACTTCAAGTTGACCACTGAGTTGGCGGCCAAGCAAGAGTTCGCCCTGATTCGCATCAACGGCAAAGCGGTGAGTGCCCCGCGTGTCCTGAGCCCGGTCGACGGCGGCCAACTGAGCATCACGCTTGGTGGCTTCGATTCCGCTAAGCTGTGTCAACAGAACCGACGTCGGAGCCTGCCTCCGGACTTGGCCGACGTGATTCGCTAGTCACCGCCCCAAGCCCAACTCAATCAGGCTCTTTCGATCACGGCACGCAACCCTTCCCGCCACGGTAAGACGTCAATTTTGCCCAGTCGGTAAGGCCTCGGGGTGCGGCAAAGGCAATACAGCGCTGCTGTGGGATGCTCGTTAGCGAAGCTGATGAGGCCGGCAAGGTCGCGTTCGTTAGGGGTCTCGGCGCTCTTCAAGAGTCGTGAAGGGGTGGAGCCTTAACGTCCATGCTCGTCCCGCGAGGAGGTTGACACCGACGCGCTTTAGTTTACGGGCGCTGGAGCCGGTGAGGAGAAATTGTACGCGGCCGCGGAAGCGTGCTAGCAGCAGGTGTACCTCATCGAGAAGCTGAGGAATCTTCTGCACTTCATCGATACACACTAACAGTGGCATGTCGCGTTGCTCGACCATCGCGCCTTCGACGTCGCGAATGAGTTGTGCGGGATTTAGGAAGTAGCGGTTGTGCTCGCGAGGATCCAAGAGGTCGATGGTCAGAGCTGATGATCGCGTGGCAAGAAAATGCTTGATGAGGTGAGTCTTGCCGGTGCCGCGTGGCCCGAAAAGAAGGGCCGAATTTTGGTCGCCGAGGATGCGGCTAAGGTTCAAATATCGTTCGATCACAGCTTTGTTTTCCTTACAAAAAACGAAAGGCTACTGATCGATATCATCGAAATACTCCAATAAAATCAACACTTGATTTTATTTTATCATATTAATTTATTCATAGACAACCACGGCAGCAGACGCTCAGTTCGCGCGCGGTGAAGGCGCCGAGTTTGTTGCGGTCGGCAACGCCGGGATTCTAGAACCTGACTGGCCAGTGAAGGTTCGGGCCCCTGGCTATGTGGCACCGAAGTGGCCAGCGAGCCCGGCACAACTAACGAAGGTCGGCGTCTCACCAGCGTTCGTCGATGACTTGCGCGGGTTTCGCTTGGTGAGTGAGGAGTAGAGACCAATCTGAAACGTGGATCTACTGATAGGCAGAGCTCTTGGCGGAGACCCTGCCTCTCGATTCCTCAGCCCGGCGATCATCTTCACCAGGGCACGCTCAGGGCATTCGCAAGAAATTTAAGGAACGGCTTGGCTTTGACCGCATTTGCGAGCAATGTCTGCTTGAACTTCGGCGAAGTGACCTGAGCGTCCGTGAACGCAAATCTGGCAATAAAGTCCTTACGCTTTAGATCTTCGCTCAGAAGGTGCTCGGGATCAAAGCCCTTGGGTACCTTTTTGTAGGCGTCGCCGATCAATTCCATTCGCCCTTTGACCTGAGTCCAAATTTTAGGGCTCTTGGTAATCGCGGCGCGAATCTGATGTGCCGCCCCAGCATCAGGGTGCCAGACGCCAGCGCCGAGAAAACTGTTGTTGGGCTCCAGATGCAGATACAGCGACGGGGCACTGCCCACATGGCCCTTATTTGCAGCATTTTTGTGATGAAAATGCGCCGTTGTCGCCGTCTTGTAGGGCGATTTATCTTTCGAGAACCGGACATCCCGATAAATCCGAAACATCGAGCCACCGACGGGCCGAGGGTCTGCGACGATGTACTTACTGACCTTCGCCAGACCCGGCTGCAGCTCGACGATAAAGTCGAGCATCGGCACTTTGACCTTCGCCTCATAAATCGTTTTGTTGGCATTGAACCAGGCGCGGTCATTGTGCCGCGCTAGGTTGCGATGGAACTCCAAAAACGCTTTGTCGAAATGAGAACTCACGTCGTCTCCACTTCGTTTGCCTATTAACACAAACAATCATAGCACATAACGAACGCCATCAATCTCTTGTAGGGGGGTATGGGGGAGGCAGATTTTTAAGACTCTATGCCGCGATGGGCCGTAGCCATTGCCTTTCCCATCGCCGTAGCCATTGCCTTTCCCATCGCCGTAGCCGTCGCCCTACCCATGATCCTGATCATCCACCCGCCCCTTGCCTTTCGCTCTCGTACAGAGTTTGAGAAACGGTATAGCTTCTGATAGCCGTGAAGCTTCTGGTGACTCAGTCTAGGCAGATCAGTCATGGCAATGCTTCGCGTCGACGATCACGATCACGATCACGATCACGATCACGATCACGATCACGATCACGATCACGATCACGATCACGATCACGATCACGATCACGATCACGATCACGGCGATAGCAAAGGCTATGGCAAGGGCAAGGGCAAGGGCTACGCCGACGACTTGGCCTCAGGGTCGGCACGCCCCTGCGCTAAGTGAAGCGATGATCATAATTAAGAAGCGTTCTTTCATACGCCACAGTTAGCAAGCTCAGCCCACAGATTCTCTAATAGTTAGATATATCAATCAGTTAAACCAGCTCAAGTCGTTCGCGAAAAGCACCGATAAGAGCTATATTAATGGGCCTATAAACAGCCCTACTTAGCCAATGGAGTTGACCATTATGTTCAAGAAGACGCTCAACCTTTCGCAACTTAAGCGTGAGATCAATGATCTGCTTGGCGACTTGACCGGCGACGACGCGTTACAAGTCGTTCATCGCGGCAAGCAAATCAAAGTTATTATCACTCAGGAGCATTACTTCAAGCTCCTTGGCCAACTTGCTCAACGCACTGTCACTGAGCCTGGCGACTTGGCAGCAGATGTGCCCAGCTCAACTCGAAGAAAGGCTCTAAAGCAGAAGCTAGAAAAGGCGATTGATGGTGATAGGACGAAGATTAATACTATGGACCAGATTCGCATCCGAACGACATGACCAAACGGCTTTTGATATCGCGCTGCAACACGGCGAAGAGGCTGCTTTCACCTATCTTGACGGCATTGCCCAAGCACTCAACATCATTGCACGCCATCCACGAATTGGTCGCAGAATCTTCCCACATGTTGGCAACCGGCACCGACATGTTACCAGTCGCGGTTGGGAAGTGTACTACGACGATGACCACTCTAACCGGCGAATCATCGTCATCGATATACAACGCGCGCCTGCTACGTCTAGACGTTGAATCGAAACTCCATCACGTCGGCATCTTGCACCACATACTCTTTATTCATCTCCCCCTAGAAATACGAGGCATAAGATGGCCTGTGTTCCGGAGCAGAGTTGGCATGATGACGAGTTTTCGCATTTGGATTTGGGCGATGAGCGACCTCTATCAAATAAATTTTGACTTATTTGACTGGAGCCGTTAGGTGACCTGGCCTTGCGTGGAGGAATTGTCGCCTGAACCACCTAGGGTGGGTTAGCCAAATCGACAGGTTTAGGCTGACCAGGGGATGTTGAAAATACCCCAGCCCGGCGATAGCCGCGCCAAGTACCCTAAGCCGGCGACCCGCTTGCTAGCCAAACCATGCCAACGGCGTGGCGATACAAGTGACTGAACTATCGAAAAGCTGGCATCCTTCTTAGCCCAAAACGCCGGTTTTTACTTCGACTTCGGCCCAAGAAAGGATCGCCGCAGCAATTTTGAGAGCACCGGTAATTTCCTCTTCAGTGAGATCAGCCACGCCTTCCTCATAGCGTCTTATGGCTGCAAACTGCCCCCAATCACCGACGTCCTCCTCGAAAGGCACTTGACGATCGACGAATCGGTCTAGAATTATGGGCAGATCATGAACCAGGGGTACCGGTATACCGCGAGCGCAGAGCACCGCTTTCAGAGCCTTTTCAACCACCTGTTGGCAATGGAAGAGAATATTTTCCTTGCGCTTAGCTTGACCTACGGCCAGCAGTTGCGCCGAATCAAGATCCCCAGCTGCCACGGACAGCAGTTCATGCGCATAAGCCGGACGAAATTTGCGTGTTTTAGTCATGCTTCATTCCAGCTTGGGTCGCGATACAGGACGCGACCGTCTTCAGCTGCGATCATGCAGATACCTCCAACAGTACGTTTTCTAAGGTAATCAGGCGTTGCCACACAAATCAGATCGACTGGTACTGGAGCTAGGAGCGTGCCTTGCCTCAAACACCGGGACGCAAGACGACAGTCCGCAGAAGTATCAAAGATGAGCATGAAATCGAGGTCCGATTGATCAGTCATTTCGCCACGTGCGGCTGACCCAAACAAAATGACAAGCCTAGGGCTACACCTAGCAAGAATCCCGGTGAGACATTCTTGAATAACGACCTCTGCTGCATCAGCGGCAAGGGGGCGACGAGTGAGCAAAAGTGGTTGCATACTTATCCGCATTAACTATCGTGTCAGCGCACAATATCAGTAACGTACTGATATTCCATAGCGACTTCAAGTATCATCGTGAAGGACCTCCGTTTAGCCGATGACTGGCGTCGAAGATCAACCACTCTCGATCGAATGTCCCGCGCCCACGCCCACCGCGTGTGGGACCATCAAGGCCTATTCCGCATCCGGGCGGGTCGGCAAGGTCGCCACGGCAGATGAGGCGGTGGTCGACCTACTAGTTTGGCAGAGACCCAACGCCCCGTGAGCTTGCCGCATGGGTTCCAGAAGCGCCATCGGGGTCATCTGTTCCTGCAAGATATCGTCGTAAGGCTGCCGGCTATTCAGGCAGTCGTTCCAAGGAAACCTTGTTCCTGCGCTCGAACCAGATTCGCATCCGAACGACATGACCCCATCAACGCGTCAAGCGCTCCCAAAGCAGATCAACGGCGTCCCGCCTGGAATCTATAATGGCCAAAATATAGACTGATCGATCGGACGCCCGATAAACGATCCGCCACGGCCTAACCAAAAGTTCCAAATATAAGACAATTCCTTGTTCCTGAAGTTCTGGCACCACTCTGCCCCGATTGGGCGAGGATGTAAGAGACCTGGCCGCATCCTCAAGCCTATCGCAAACCTCATGAGCTCTTTCGATCGAATCGCGCGCGGCAATGAAGTCTGCCAATTGCGTCAGGTCCGCTACCGCGGCATCTGTCCAAAGTATTTTGCATGGTGCGCTCATGATTTCGATTTCAAGCGTTTGCGAAGGTTCTGAAAGACCTTTTCATGCTGCGTCAAATTGCCGTCGCGGACATCAACCTCGCCCAGGGACAAAATTTTAAACAACGCGATGGCTTGTTGCGTTTTCTCATAGGTCTCAGGATCTTGAATGACTGCTCGAGCTTCACCATTCTGTGTCACGATCACGGCAGTACTCGATGCATTAATCTCCTCCACGATCTCAGCGAAATGGCTCTTTACATGGCTGATCGAATGAACTTTTTTTTTCGTCATGGGCAGGCCTCCAACCTAGGTCCAAGTTTAGGTCTTAATTCAGACCGAAGGCAAGGACTAAGCAGACCATCAGCGTAAGTACTGGAACCAGGCATCTGCCTGGCTCTCTAGACGTTGAAGCGAAACTCCATCACGTCACCATCCTGCACCACATACTCCTTACCTTCCGACCGCAGCTGCCCAAGCTCCTTCAACTTCACGCGGGACCCAGCCTTTAACAAGTCAGCGATGGTAAACACCTCAGCCCGAATAAAGCCGCGTTCAAAGTCCGAATGGATCTTGCCAGCTGCCGCCGGCGCCTTGTCACCGCGGTGGATCGTCCAAGCGCGGACCTCTTTTTCACCGGCGGTGAAATAGGTCTGCAAACCCAGCGTGGCGTAGCCGGCACGGATGAGAGAGTTGAGGCCAGGCTCGGTCATACCGAGGCCGGCAATCATTTCCTTGCGATCGTCCACCGCCATCGTGCTGATCTCTTCTTCGAGTTTACCGCACAGCAGGATGACCTCGGCCCCCTCCTTTTTGGCATGCTCACGCACGGCTTTGGTGTAGACATTGTCGCCAATACCCGTCGCTAGATCCTCGTCGACGTTGCAGACATAGATCGCCGGCTTGGCGCTGAGTAGATGCAGATCGCGCCAAGCGTCTTCGACCTCTTGCATGTCGCCAACGAAGGGCAGGTGATCAAAGGTGCGGCCCGGCTTTAAACCCTGCAGATGCGCATCCAAGGCCTCGAGCATGGCACAGATGGCGATGGCGTCTTTTTTGCCAGACTTAAGCATCTTGCGGTAGCGGTCCAAGCCTTTGGCAACGGTCCCGGTATCCGCGTAGATCAACTCGGCCTGAATCGTCTCGATATCGCGGATCGGATTCACCGAGCCCTCGACGTGGGTGATATCGGCGTCTTCAAAGCAGCGCACGACATTGACGATGGCATCGGTGGAACGAATGTGACCAAGAAACTGGTTACCGAGTCCTTCGCCTTGCGACGCGCCGCGCACCAGTCCGGCGATGTCGACAAATTCCATGCTCGCTGGAATGCACTTTTGCGTCTTCACCACGGAGGAGATCTGCTCGAGTCGTGGATCCGGGACATCGACGCGGCCGACGTTCGGATCGATGGTGCAGAAGGGATAGTTGGCCGATGCCGCGCCAGCCGCGGTCAAAGCGTTGAAAATGGTCGATTTGCCGACATTTGGCAGGCCGACGATACCGCAGTTAAAACCCATGGGTGGTGACTCTCTTAGCTTCGCATATTGGTAAATTGCACGGGGAACTTTAATTCAGCACTACGCAGCATGGCGATCGCCGCCTGCAGCTCGTCGATGCTCTTGGCCGTCACCCGGACTTCATCGTCTTGGATTTGCGCCTGGACCTTGAGCTTGGAGTCTTTGATGGCTTTCGTCACCTGTTTGGCCTCCTCTTTGTCGAGGCCAGCCTTCAGTTCGACGGTCTGCCGCAGGATGCCGCCGCTGCCGACCTCCTCCTTGCCGTACTTGAGCGCGCGCAGGTCCAAACCGCGCTTGGCTAGCTTGGCTTCGAGGAGCTGGTGGATCGACCGCATCTTCAGCTCGTCGTCGGCGACGATCTTCACGGTTTTGGCGACCTTGTCGAGGCTCAGGTCGGATTTACCACCGCGAAAGTCAAAGCGCTGGGCGATCTCCTTGGCCGCTTGATTGACGGCATTGTCGACCTCCTGCATGTCCAACTCACAGACGATATCAAATGATGGCACGTCCCCTCCCCCATACGGTCCGCTCTGGCAAAACCGTCGCGTATTCGTTAAGGTGTCTGTATAATTCAAGAACGACCCGACGAGAAACCCAGAAAGCAGTCCATCGATGGTTCTCTTGCGCACCCTGCATAGGCTGATACCGGCCTTCCTGCTCGCAATCCTCACTGGGATCATGGCGATCGGCCTGACCGCCCCGGTTTACGCCAAGAAATCCAGCTTGTCGCCAGCTAAAATCAAACAAATCAATAAGAGCCGCAAGAGCTTTGAAGCCTGTCGCAAGGATGCCATCGACCAGCTCAAGGACGGCGCCATCAACAAAAAGAAGTTCGAAGTCGCCTTGGGCAGCTGCAAGGAGAACTTCCCTGGCGCTGACCTCTACATCACCTGTAAAAAGCAGGCGGTCCAGGCGGCTAGCGCCAAGAACGTCGCGGCGAGCCAGGCGATCGAGCAGTGCAAACGCTACCTCATCGCCACCACCTTCGACCCTGACGTACCGGTCCCCTTCTTCGCCGAGGCCGGACTGCTGTACTTTGCCAGTGTCGGCCTCAACCGGTCCTTACCCATCTCAGCGCTCGCACCGCCCAACTTCAACTGCGATAAGCTCCAGTCAACCACCCGCAACCTATCGCAAGCACAGTACTTTCTATTTGGAAACCATCCCAATAACTTCGCTGGCACCGGCGACTTAAAGGGCGATGCCTTGATGGAGCTGCTGAAGATGAGCAAGCCCTCCATCACCGGCGTCGATGTTGCCGACTTTGGCCGCGTCTTTAACGACCCAAGGGCCGCCTCGGGAATGGTTTATTTTCCGACGGGGGCCTGTGACTTCGAGGCCGAGCCTGGAGACCTGCTCTCGGGCCTCACCGCCTACTACCTCATCGACCACGGCGGCAGCAGCGTGACGCCCTACTTCGGCATCGCCTATTACAAGCAGGATCAGCGCCGCGTCACCACTGCCAAGCTGGTCCAGGCCCTGCTGCGCACCTTGGGCCCCACCTATAAGAGCACGCCAAAGAACGACAATGTGACCTTCGTCGCCGCCGCCAATCTGACCGAAGTCGATGACGAACAAGACCCGAAAAACCTCTGTAAGCAGCCGCGCCAGCACCGCTTCGTCGGGATCGTCCAGGGCCACAAAGACAAGCCCAACAAGCCGGAATACCTGATCCTGGCCAACGTCAAAAACCTCTGCGACTTTGGCGATCGACTGGCTAAGCGCCTAGTGCAATAGGCTATTTGTCTGGCCCGGACCTGACGTATAGACGGTGCGGCCAGCGCCGGCTATGCTCGCTGCTCCACCGCCAGGCGAAAGAGCCAAGTGCCCCATGTCCGACTCATTAGATGACGTGAAAAAGCGCATACTCGGCCGCGTCACCTTGGCCCAGCTGATCGGCGAGACGGTCAGCCTTGAGACGCGCTCGGGCCGTCCGGTCGGTTTGTGCCCCTTTCATAACGAAAAGTCGCCGAGCTTCAACCTCTACGACGATCATTTTTACTGCTTTGGCTGCAAGAAGAATGGCGATGCCATCGACTTTGTGCGCGAGACCCAGGGTCTGGGCTTTGTCGATGCCCTGCGTTATTTAGCGGCGAAGTACGGCATCGAGGTGCCCGAGCTGGATGCCTCGCGCAGCCGCGACGGCCGCCGCCGCCAGGACGTCTCGCTGTTTAAGATGATGGCCGAGGCCCAGGAGTTTTATGTCGCGGCGCTGCGGACGCCGCACGGCAAGCCGGCCCTCGATTACCTGCTCGGCCGCGGCTTTACCCCAGAGCACATCGCCGCCTGCGGCTTTGGCATGACGCCGCCGGAAGGCTTTGGGCTGGTGCGTCACCTACGCGCCAAAGGCTACCGCGAAGACGACATGGCCGACTGCTCGTTGGCCACGGCCTCGGCGCGCGACGGCAGGAGCTTTGACTTTTTGCGCACGCGCCTGACCCTACCGATCGCCGATCAGCAAGGGCGCATCATCGGCTTTGGCGGTCGCACCTTGGACGGAGCCCACCCGAAATACCTCAACAGTCGCGATAGCAAGCTGTTTGACAAGTCGCGCACGCTGTTTGGCTTTGATAAAGCCAGAAGCCGCATGCGCGAGCGCGGTCGGGCGATCCTGGTCGAAGGCTATATGGACACGCTACAGCTCTGGCAAGCCGGCCTGCCGGAGGTCGTCGCCTGCATGGGCACGGCCTTTACCGAACACCAGCTGAAGCTCTTGCGCCATGCGACCGGCCAGCTGATCCTCTTGTTCGACGGTGACACGGCCGGGCAAAAAGCGACCCTAGCCGCCGTGAATATTGCCCTAACCGTGCCCGAGGTGCATGTCCGGGCGGTTTCCCTCAGTGCCGGCGAAGACCCTGACAGCTTTGTCCGCAAGTTCGGGCTCAAAGCGCTCGAAGCGGAGTTGGACAAGGCCGTCGACCTACTCGACTTTGCCGTCGGCGAGCGCCTCAAGTCGACGCCGTCCCTCGCCATACCCAGCGTCGTCAGCAACGAGTTTGTGCCGTGGCTGGCCCATGTCTCAGACCGCCTGCAGCGCAGTTACCTGATCGGCCGGATCGCCAACCTGACGGGGATCCCGGCGTCGCATATCGAAAGCCAGCTCCACGGCAGTACCAAGGCCGCGCCCAGGCGTCAGAGCGCCGCGGCCAAGTCCAGTGCCGAGGAGTCCCAGGCGGAGGCAGCAAAGGCGCAGTTGGTGCCGTGGCCACCGCTCGATCTGACGGGGTTTGACCTCTTCGGCCACCTCTACCACGCCCAACCCGGCGAGCTAAACACCAAGACCGTCATGGAGGTGGTGCGCCAAGACTTCGATTTGGGGAGCGAACACTTTGCCCTGCTTGGCGAATTTTGCGCCGCACTCGAGCGCGGCGAGGCCCCGAGCGCCCAGCCGGATCACGCTTGGTCCTTGTCGCTCGACCCGGAGGGTGCTGCACTCCTCGCCCGCCTGCATGCCGCCGCTCCGGCCTTCACCTGCCAAAACCGCAAAGACAGTGTCGCCCAGGTCATCGACTATGTCCGGCTACGACGCGTCAAGCAGACCATTAGCCGCCTCAAAACCGAGATGAGCCGCGCCGCCGTCGATCCAAGCCGCCGCGGCGAGGTCAACGACATCCTCAAGACCATCCATGAATTGACCCGGCCGCCAGTCGCCGTCGCCCTTGACTAGGCTATAAGCCTTAAACTTCCGCTGGACAGCACCTGGGCCATCGGTTTATCGTTGCCAAACTCAGGAATATTCACTAATAAAATTGGACTTTGGCAGTTTTTGCCAGCTTGGGGCGCGTCTCGGGTCCGGCGACCTAAAGCGCAGGCCGCGCCATCCCTCTCCGCACACCACCGATATGGGGTCACAGGTTAGGCATGTCTCAGACCAAAGAAGCATCCAGAAGCAGAGATAAATTGACAAAGGCCAAGCCAAAGTCGAAAACGGTTCGGTCCAAAACCGCCGCGCAGGGGGCTACTCAGACACCGCCAGCCCAGCAGCCCCCCCGGAAGCTTGCGGCGGCGACGGTATCGTCTAAGTTAGCCAAGAATCCCCTCCAACCAGACGTCGGTTCAACCTCCAAAGCGAAATCGGTCGACACAACGATGAGAAAAGTGGTGAGCAAATTGGGCAAGGTCACAACACCGACAGCTGATTCCTCGCACGGTGATAAGGCCGCCAAAAAAGCCGCGCCGATCAAAGCCGCCAGCGCCAAGAAGTCGGACAAGCCAGCAGCACCAACTCCGGCCAAGCCGACAGCCAAGGCGCCGCCAGCTCCAGTTAAAGGCAAAGCGCCGGTAGCCAAAAAGCCGGACAAAGAGGCCGCAGCTCCAGGCGCTCCCGCTGCGCCCAACGTGCAAAAGAAGTCGATCGTTCCTGGCGCCCGCATCAATCGCCCCGGCCAACCGGTCGTCATGACCAAACCCGGCGCCCCAGGCAAAGTCGGACCCAAAGGCCCTGGTGGACGTCCGAGCAAGAACAGTCACGGTGACAGCAGCCCCAAAGTCTTCAACCCCGACCTAGAAAAGGTCGTCGCCTTGCTCGTCAAGCAGGCTGAAGGCGGCAAAGGCGAGCTGGCCTTTAGCGACATCGACTCCGCGCTGCAAAAGGCCAAGGTCAAAATCAAATCGGACCTGCTCGACGACATCATCACGGCTCTAGGCGACGCTGGGATCGAGATCAACGACCGCGGCGGCAAAGGCGACGGCAAGGCCGTAGCCGCTGGCGCTAGCGATGACGACGATGATCTGGCCGTGCCAGAAGTCGAGGCTGAGGCCGACGGCGATGGCGAGGCCGAAAGCGAAGACTCCGAGGAACCCGATACCGAAAAGCGCGAAGCCGTCGATCTCGCCGCCGACTCGTCGATGGGCAAATCCAACGACCCAGTACGCATCTACCTGCGCAAGATGGGCAGCGTCGCGCTGCTGTCGCGCGAGGGCGAAGTCGAAATCGCCAAGAAGATCGAATCCGAAGAGAACCGCATCCTAGGTCGCTTACTGCACGTGCAGCTGGGCATCGACACGATCGTCGGGGCTGCCCGCGCCTTCGTCGCGGACGAGATCCGCATGAAGGGCTTCATCAAGGGCTTTGACGACGACGAGGCCTCAAAGGATGAGCAGCTCCATGCCGACAAGATGCGTAAGGCCACCAGGAAGGTCTTAAAGCTGGTCGACGACTTCGAGCTGCTCCGCAAAAAGAAGAGCGCCACCAAAAAGCACGTCGATCAACTGGAAGAATCCCGGGTGGTGGTTTTTGAGGCCTTCCGCGACCTCAACATCAACCGCAAGCTGATGACCGGCGCGATCAACCAACTTGCCGAGTTTGCCAACGCCATCCGCGAGGCCGAGCAAGACCTCAATTACTACTCCAAACGCCTGAGCACAGCCCGCGTCGAGCTGCTAGCGCACATTCACAAGTCGCCGGACAAGCCGTACGGCCATGCCAGCGACCGGGAATGGCAGCGGATCGTCCGCAACTGCCTCGCAGCTGAGGACACGATCAACCGCACCAGCAACGACAGCGGCATGGACGCGGCGATCATCTCGGCGGTTTACAACGAACTAGCCGACATTCAGCGCCGCGCCGAAAACGCCAAGCGCGAGTTGGTTGAGGCCAACCTGCGCCTGGTGGTTTCGATCGCCAAGAAGTACACCAACCGCGGCCTGCAGTTCTTGGACCTGATCCAAGAGGGCAACATCGGCTTGATGAAGGCCGTGGAGAAGTTCGAATACCGCCGCGGTTATAAGTTCTCGACCTATGCCACCTGGTGGATTCGCCAGGCCATCACCCGGGCCATCGCCGATCAGGCGAGGACGATCCGGATTCCCGTGCACATGATCGAGACGATCAACAAACTCATTCGTACCAGCCGCTATCTGGTTCAAGAGATGGGCCGCGAACCGACGCCAGAAGAGATCGCTGCACGCATGGAGATGTCAGTCGATAAGGTGCGCAAGGTCTTGAAGATCGCCGTCGAGCCAATCTCGCTGGAAACCCCGATCGGCGAAGAGGAGGACAACCACATCGGCGACTTCCTCGAAGACAAATCGCAGCACTCGCCGAGTGAGTCGGTGATCAACCACAACCTCTCCGAGCAGACGACCAAGGCCCTAGCGACCCTGACGCCACGCGAAGAGAAGGTGCTGAGGATGCGTTTTGGCATCGGCGAGAAGAGCGATCATACGCTGGAAGAAGTCGGCCAGAACTTTGACGTGACCCGCGAGCGGATCCGGCAGATCGAAGCCAAGGCGCTGCGCAAGCTGCGTCATCCATCGCGCAGCAAGAAGTTAAGGGCGTTCATCGAGAGCTGATGCTTCGGTGCCCATGACCCGAGAAAGGGATGGACAGTCATGCTGCCTGTCCCTACTTTATGGAGGCTTGAGGGAGCGGCCCATAGCTCAATCGGTTAGAGCAGCGTGCTCATAACGCGTTGGTTCTCGGTTCAAGTCCGAGTGGGCCGACCATTCCTCCCGCACCTACCGCTTCATTCCCTTGAATCCTGTGGTCTCACTGAATCAGTGCAAGGACGGCCGGGCCGGTCCCGGCCTTGATCTGGTGTACTGAGCAATGGTCGTCACCGACACCTCACGGTCGATCAGCTTAAACAGCTTGCGATGACCCTCTCAGGTGAGCCCACGTGTGCGTCTGCGCCGCCCGGAAATCGCGGGTACTTTTCGAGCAGCCGAAAAAATCCACTACGAAGGGTCCGGGCAACCTTCTATATTTACTTCAAAAATGGTACCAGCGATAAAAATCTTAAGTTTTCCAACGACAGAACCGAAAAGATTAACACGGTGCGATATGCATCCGACTTTAACGTAACCAAACTGTGATGGCGGGAGAACTTACATGGCCGCAGGCTTGAAAAAGATAGGCGGATTCATGGTTGGACTGGGTCTGACGACCTCGTTGATGGGTCTCGTACCTTCGGAGGCACTCGCTGGTCCGCGAGAGCAAGCGGCGCAGTTGTTCAGTCGCATCAACACCGTTCCACCGAGTGCCGCCACGCTCGACGCTCTGGCGGCAAAAATCACTGCGGGAGATGCTCGCGGCGCAGCCATGGATGCCATCAATGATCCGGCTGGGATGTTTTACAACCTCACTCTGAAAGATGCGGTGTCGCGCTGGACCACTAAAGACGGATCGCCACGCATCGAACTCAATGATTACACCACGACCGTGATCGGCATGGTACGCGACGACGTTCCCTTCAACACGGCACTGTCGGCTGACCTAGTCTACATCGCCGACGTCGCCAAAGCGCCCGGAGTACCGGCTTATTCGTTGGCGAACAACGCTCACTTTCAGTTTCTCGATAAAGCTGCAGCGAGCCTCAAAGACGTCCTGATCCAAGTCAAACAATCAAGCGGGACCGCAGCTCTGCCGGTCGATGCCACGGCCGGTTTGATGACGACGCGCGGCTTTGCCGAGGGCTTCATTAAAGCCGGTACCAACCGCGCTGCCGCGGCATTTACCTTCGCCACCTTTCTTTGCCACGATATGAACAAGCTCGCCGATACGACACGCCCGGATTTTCACGTGCGCCGCGATGTCACGCGCGTTCCAGGTGGTGATAGTGCCGTATTCCGCAACAAGTGCGCTGGCTGCCACGCAGGGATGGATGCCTTAGCTGGCGCGTTCGCCTACTACGACGTCATCGAGGGCAAAACCGCTGACACCGATGTCTTGGCCTACACCGCCGGCACCGTCGTCACCAAGATGAACCACAACTCCGATCAATTTCCCGATGGCTATGTGACGACCGACGATAGTTGGGTGAACAACTGGCTAATCGGGCAAAACGCCGCAATCGGCTGGAAGGGTGCTGCGAGCGGCAACGGCGCCAAGGCCTTCGGCACCATGCTGACCGCTACCGATGCCTTTCCCACCTGTATGGCTCAGCGCGCCGTGGCGACTATGTGCCTGCATCAGCCGACGACCAATGCTGAGCTAGCAGCGGTCACCAAGATCGCGGCAAGCTTCGCTAAAGACTTCAACTTGAAAAATGCCTACGCCGATGCGGCTGTGGCTTGCTCGACGCCATGAGGTTTTACTTGCGAACACCCCGTCAACCATTCGCCGAAGCGCGGCTCACAGGAGATCTTAAGCCCATGCGTCACACGACCAAAGCGCGACCAAGACACGCCTTCGCTGTGCTCCTCATAGCGGTACCAATCGCCATGAGCTGCAGTAGCTCATCCAACGGACATCACTCCGACCGAACCGCATTGAAGGGGGGGGAACGAACCTCTGGCAATGCGACCCCACCTGGTGCCGCTCCTGCGGCGGATCCTGCCGCGAGTCCAGCAGCACCTGCCACTCCGTCCATAGACCCAGTAGTCACCCCAGCCAATGTCGGCGGCAACGAAGTCAACGCCTTGGTGGTTCATGTTGGCGTGCGCAACTTCCAGGCCATCAATTACACCATGTCGACGTTGACCGGGATTCCCATCACCAACGCCGCCGTTGCCGCGACTTATGCCGACCAAAACAGTGCGCTACCAACCGAAACCGAGGTCAAATCCTTCGTTGGCTCGAGCCAGGTGGCGGTGTTCAAATTGGCCGTGGAATACTGCAACGCCCTGATCACCGACAACGCCAAAGCAACGGCATTCTTTGGCTCCACCAATGTCAACGATACTCCAGCCAATGTCTTTACCAACGCTGGTACCAAAGCCATCAGTGAAACTTTAATCACTAAGCTATGGGGCGCCAACCTCAGCACCTTGCCACCGCTCGACCAAAGCTCTGGGATCCTCAGCCAACTCATCAAGGATTTGCTGACCGGTAAGGACAAGGCCAACAAAGCCGTCACCACCGGCGTCCTGGTTGGCGCCTGTACAACCGTACTCGGTGCAGCACCGGTAACGATCTACTGATCTCTGTTTAATCATGGAACAACGGTACGCAATTAGTTTATTCGCAACGCCTCGGTAAGGAGTGCACGATCATGCGCAGCAAGAAGCATCAGCCTACTGGATACATGCATCCCGACCATCCCAAACCGATCACCCGACGCCAGCTTATGGCACAGGGGTTTCTCGGTACCAGTGGCGCGATCTTGGCGCCTAGTATTTTGAGCGTGTTTTCGCAGCGGGCCCTCGGTGCCGACGCGGGCACCGCCTTGGTGTGCACGTCGACGTCGACCGGCGGCCGCATGGTGCCGGTGCTGATCTTTGACTTGGCTGGCGGCGGTAATATCGCCGGCAGCAATGTTATAGTCGGCGGCAAAGGCGGCCAGTCGGACATTCTTCCCGCCGGTAGCTACAGCACGATCGGCCTAACCGGCGCGAAAGAACCTGCCGCTGCGGGCGTCACCGTCAATAAAGAGTACGGCCTCGCCTTTCACCCTGACAGTCCCATGCTCGCGGGCATGAATTCCGTCACGACAGCGGCGACCCGCGCCAACGTCGAGGGTGTTTTGTTCTGTGCCCAATCGAACGATGACACCGGCAACAATCCCCACAACCCGCTCTATTGGCTGGCCAAAGGCGGCCTCACCGGCAGCCTGGTATCGCTGGTCGGGTCCAACGCCAGTGCATCGGGCGGCAACTCTGCGGCTCCGGCATCGTCCATCGATCCATCCAAGCAACCGTCGCGGATTACCCGGCCCTCGGATGGCTCGGGTCTGGTCAATCCTGGCAAGCTGGCGACAATCCTCGGCGCCGGCGGAGCCGCCGATTCCGCCGGAGTCAAAAAGGTCATGGACGCCATCAAGATGATGAGCGAGGCAAAGCTGACTCAATTCAATGCCCAAGACGTTCCGACTCAGGTCCAAGACCTGATTCGCTGCGGCTATATCAATAGCTCGGAGTACCTGAGCAAATTTACTCCGGCCGCGTTGGACGCAACCCAGGATGCGATGGTGAAAGCCCTCTATCCACAAATCGGTACCGACGGCGGGCAAAACACCGCCGGTACGATCGCCAAGTTGGTGCTCGACGGTTATGCCGGAGCTGGCGTCGTTTCGCTTGGTGGATATGATTACCACGGCCAGTCGCGAGCCGCGACCGGTGCCAAGGACAGGGAAGCTGGTGTGCTGATCGGGCGTGCCCTCGAACTCGCCGCACAGAAAAAGACTCCGGTGATGATTTATGTTTACACCGACGGCGGAGTCTCTTGCGCTGGTGGTGGCGACTGGGCCGGCGATAGCGGTCAGCGCTCGGCGACCTTCGCTTTGGTTTATAACCCCACGGCAAAAACTCCGACCCGCAACAACAACCGGCAAATTGGCGCCTATACCGCTGCTGGTGCCGTCGACAAAACGGCTGCGGTCATCGGCGACAACGTCGAGACCCTGAGCATCGCCCTCGTTGCCAACTGGCTTGCTTTGCACGGTCGCGAAGGCGAGTTAGCGAAAGTCGCTGGCAGCAATCCCTTTGGCGCCAATCTGGAAAAATACTTAGCCTTTATGAAGCTCACGTAAGGCCGGCGGGGATTTGCGTATGGACCACATGAAACGCCTTGCCAAAGTGACCTGGATCGCCGCATTAGCGGCAATGGCGTCTCATTGCTCGACGTCCAAGGTCCAGCCCTACCTGCCTGGAGCCAAGGCAGCACCCTCAAGTAGTCCCACCACGACGGTCACCGACGGTGCCATCTCCAGCGCAAACATCGCCAACGGCGAACATGGCTCGGTCGATTCCGTCGGTGCTTTCGACAAAACCGTGCATCCACTCACCGTCAAGTGGTGCGGCGCCTGCCACGACAAGGCGCAGTCGCCACTCCTCGGCGCATCTGACGCTACTGCAGCGCACTCTGCCATCATTTCAACGCAAAAAGTTGACTTCAATGCAGTAGACAAGTCTCGCTTGGTCTTACGACTGTCTACGGACAATCACAACTGCCCGGTCGACCCAGGCTGCGGCGAGGCGGCTAAGCAGATGCAAGCTGCCATCCAGACTTGGGCAGACGCCATCAAAACAGCGGCAACCGTCAATCCGGTAACGATCACCTCTGATCCATTACACTTCAGCGATGTCAAAGAACAAACTGTGGTCGGCGTCAATCCCGACGGCGTACTCGCGTACTTCGCATCAAACTTCTTGGTCAAGGCACCGATGGTCGCCACCAACGATAAGGCGTCAGGAAACCCAGTCATTAACACCCCTACGACAGAAAAGACCGTCGCCACTGCCGCGATGGCCGCCGCCGACAACACGCTGGGCACGGCGTCGACCACGGCAAACGTCCCCACCGGTGGGACCTATACGATGTTTGGGTTGGTCAATGGTCCAGCAGCTGCCATGGCATCTTTCTACATCAAAGTTGACGGTGGTGCGCTACAACCATGGCTGTTTAAAACGAATGCCGCCGCATTTACCTGGGAAAGCGTCGCCTCAACCGTCGGCGGTGCGGCTTTGACGTTCAACCTGACGGCTGGAGCGCACATCATCGAGATCCGCCAGCGTCAGCCCGGGGTCCAACTCGCCCGCCTCGTACTCACCACCAATCCGAAGTTTGACCCTTCGACGGCTCAGGCGACCTCGCGCACGGCCAAACAACTAAAGTTTGACCTATCGGGCCCGAGCAAAATCGCCGGCGCTGTCCTCACGCTTGAGATCGAGGACTATGCGGCCAACGGCTATTTATTCCGCAACCCGAGTTTGGTCGTGCCCACAGGTAGTATCCACGCCAAAGACCTGCGGATCCTGATCAACAACACCTTCCTACCGCAAAATGCTACATTTACCGTCGTCGATTCAACCGTAGCTGCGCCCGGCGGCGCTCTGTCGAAGGCGGCCATGATTGCGGTGAAGGACCAAGGCACCGACAAGGACGCCTTTTCAGTGTCGTTTGCAACCTTTGAAGCGAAGTAGCTAAGTGTCTACCCAGCTTTGACCATTTGGCTTATTCCAACCGGGATTTTGACGCTGCGAATCACCTTCGCCGCCGATGTTGGCGCATGGATCGTATCGACCGCCACCACATCCGCCTTGATCTCTGTCTTAGAAATATCCAGGATAGTAAAACCATGGCTGGTAATATCCGCCCAAACAAGATGCGGATTAGACCGCATGATCGCGGCCAACACCTGATCGCTGGCAACACGCCGTCCCGCTCTCTCGCCTAAGGTCTGGCTGGTGATCGCCGGCGTCACGAGTTCTACAGCAACGGGCCGGCCGTAAATGGTCCTGGCGTCGCGGTAAAGATAGCCGTGCACCCCAGCATGAAGGTCACCACTTAAAACCACCACGTTGGCAATCTTATAATCATCGATAAATTCGAGAAGATCCTGCCTTTCCGCGGGATAGCCGTCCCACTGATCCAGATTCATATAGTAATCGCTAAACCGGTTGAGACTCTCACCAAAGATGTCATGCAGCAGGAGTTCCCGCCGAGCTCCTAAAGCTGAAATACGCAGCGGAGCCATCATCACTTCGTTGGCCAGTAGTTTCCAGGTCGCTCGACTAGCACCAAGGGATGATTTCAGCCAAGCCCGCTGCTCAAGTCCTAACATGGTGTGACCTGGATGCCATATATCGTCGCACCCCCTGGTAAAATGCGCCCTCATGCAGGGATTTTCCAGGCGGTATTGACGCTCGTCGAGGACGAAGAGTTCAGCCAGAGGACCAAAGGAGTAGCGGCGAAATAAGTCTACGGCCGGAACATAGAGGGCGCTGCGATCCAGATCCCGATCGATCGGCATATAGTCTAAGAAAGCCTGATAAGCACCACCAAATAGTTCCGGCTGCTTGACCCGTTCAGTACCACCGGCCTGATCATCATACACCTCATGATCATCCCAAAGGTCGATCCAAGTAAATTGGCGGCGGGCTTGCCGGTACAGCGGATCATTTAAATAATAGCGATACTTAAGCCTAAAATCCTGAAGACTCTTGGCCTGCCTACCACCAAGCGGATCGTCCCCCGGCGCACGACCCTCATCTTGGTCATAGATGTGATCACCCAAATGCAGGCAAAAATCTAAATCTTCTTGGCATAATGCTGCGTAGGCGGTGTAGTAGCCTCGGGTTATTTTTTGACAGTTCACCACACCGATACGCAAGCGCTCAACGTCGGCATCCGCTGCGGGCAATGTTTTGGCACGACCGACGTCGCTGACATAACCAGTCGCCGTCTTAAATCGATAAAAGTAGGTTGCAAACGGCGCCAGGTGCTCCACCCGTAGCCGAACCGTATAGTCGCGCGTGGCGACGGCGGCAATCTCCCCTCGAGCGACGATGGTTGCAGGAGCGAAGCTGCTTGCGGTGGCCATTTCATAGCGCACTGAGATGGTCTGATCAAAGGGCAGCGCCAAACGAAAACGCGCGGGTACCCGCGTCCAGATCACCACACTTGAAACACCCGGGCTCCCAGAAGTGACCCCACAGTCATCGTCATACTCAGGGTAAGGCTGGTCCCCACCTTGACCCCATAGACTCCGTGAGGCGGGCACCAGGACCGACGCGGCAGCCAGATAATAAAATTGACGGCGAGTCAGCACCTTTCAACGCTCCCGCAAAATATCCGCGACCAGCATATGACTGACGCGCCACGACGCTAGGACAGTCGACCCCACGGTAATTCCAACGACGACTCCGGTGATCCAAACAAAATCACCGAGTGCGAGATCAATCCTAAACGGCACTCCTTCACTGAGAAATCCTGCGTCATAAAGAAAATTCAGGCGATTGCACCAAAAAGCCAAGACGTAGGCCCCCGCCAGTCCGACTAGACTCCCAGCCAAGGCGAGAAAGATCGCTTCATAGCCGAAGATTCCAATGATATGCCAAGGCCGATAACCGATGCTACGCAAGGTCCCCAGTTCATGGAGTCGTTCATAGACGATGCGCACAAAGGTGTTGATGATGGCCATGGTCACGACCATGAGCAGAATCGCCACGACAAAATCACGGAACAGCTCAAGAAATTCCATGCTATTGCGAAACAGATCGCCAAAGTAGCTATGTTCCTTCCAGGTCACGCCGTGAACAGGAACATGAGCAACATTGGCCGCCTGGTGAAACTTACGCACCCACTCCCCGATGTCTTCACCGCCTTCCAGCTCAACGCTGACATAAGACACGCGCTGCGTATGGAACAACCGTTGCGCCTCGGCAAGCGGCATCATGACCAAATGCGCATCGATTTCGGTAAAACCAGTGGCGATCAGGCCGGCGGTATAAAAATCCATAGCATTCGACTGACCGCTTTCGGTGTTGACCTGCAGTTGAACGGTGGTATTTGGGCAGGTGAACGGACGCTCCTCGGGAACGTAGCCCAGGGTCCCGTTTAGCTCCCCCGCATGCGCCTCACAACCGAGGATCTCACTTAGATTTCGGCCAACTAACACCGCTGGCTGGGTATGTGCGCGTTCCAATGGCACGCCAGCATAAGTGCTCCACTCATAATCCGGTCCGCGCAGGCGAGCACCCTCCGCCGGATCGAACGCGAGACCGAGAAAAATATCACTGACTTGACCGCTGGAAATAAAGCCACTGATATTTAAAAAACGCACCCGATTTTGTACATGGTGGTCCTTAAGGTAGGCATCAAGCCAGGCTTGCTCAGCGACGTCCAGCGCCTGCTCATCAAGCCCAGCCTTGCCAGGATGCTTGATCCCCGCCCTTTCGACAACCAGATCTCCAAGCATCTGCCGGCGTGCAAACGTCGCGTCATAGAGTCTACGCACATTGTGGATATAGCCTGAGAACAGGCTCAATGCGATGCTGGCTAAGGCAATCGAAAGCAATGCCGCAACACTCTTGCGGCCGTGAAGGAACAGGTTTCGCCACGCTATCTTTGCCAGCATGGACACCTCAGCGCAGGAGATTATTCACATTGAACAAACTGTCAGGTGTCTTGACGACGGCCGGCTTGGCATAATGCATCACACTGCGATTGGCGGAATTTAAGGCGTCCACAATGATCATCTCGGAGACAAAATCCAGCGATTTACCATCGACCACGACCTTCTGGTCGTATTTGAATTCGGCCTTCTTGAGAATTTTGCCCTCAAGCGACAAGAACTCGGCCTTGATCCCCAGTCGACGCTTTTCACTGACCCAGTAGCGTATGCGATCGTACGTTGTACTATCGTGCTTCGACTTAAGATCGAGGACAAAGCAACTCGCACCATTGACCGGTTCCTTGCGCAGGATTTTGGCATCGTAGTCGCGCGCGTAGTTGGTCGAAGCGATATCACCGTTCGCGGCTTGCCCGCTCAATTTCTGCCGCGCCGATATAGCAACGGGCTTCTTCAGGGTCGGCTTGAAAAACCAGATCGTGCGATCATTGAACAAAAACACCTCGCCCTTACTGCGAGCTGGAGCCGTCACTTCGACATAGGCGTTATCACCATGCGTGCGCACCTGATAGGTGGTGGAGCTACTATCCCCATCATCTTGGCTATCGATCGACACGGTCCAGCCTAACCCCTGATGGATGCCCCCTCTACCGCGATCAGCATCGCGCAACAGCGACTGGACATCGCCGCTCGGCGCACTGTAGGCTGCTGAAGCGACAGCATAAAATGCAAGAATCCATGACACCAACCGAGAAACACGCAACATAAACACACTCTCCATCAAGTGATAGTTTGTACTAACCGCTATGCGTCAACAGATCCAGGCAGCTCCGACGTCCGAGGGTCCACGCCGTCGCTGCTGCTGACACGACGACGAGCGCCAGCACAAAGACGACCACCTCGAAGATGGTTAAAACGTCAGGGACAATGAGAAAATCCTGCGCCACAGAGGATCCCGGCGGCGTAAAATGAATCCCGGCGTGGCTAATGCCGACGGCTAGTACCTTGGCTATGGCGGTACCGATCAAACAGCCTAGAACACCAAGAACAGCCGCCTCGACGAAAAATATTTGCACCAAGGCACCAGAGCCAAAGCCCATAGCCTTTAAGGTGCCCATCTCCCGACTCCGTTGCAGGACATTCATCGTGGTGAGATTGACCACGGCCAGTACCACGACGGAGCCGATCAGGAGTATGCAAAAAAGACTCATCGCATGCAGGAAGTTCATCAGTCCACTGTACATAGGGCTTAGCTTGCGCTCATTCCACAAGTGCACATCGTAGCTGAGCCCAGCCTGGGACAATCTCTCGCGCAAGTCCCGAGCCACCTCGTCCGTACGCCTGAAATCCTCGAGGTAGATCGCAATACTGCTGACTCGGTCGGTTTGCAGCAGATCCTGCACCAAACTGAGTGGAGCAGTCAGCTGAGTGTCTTCGTTCACCTTACTACCCGTACTGTAGACATGAGCAATATCGGCATCGGTCGCGTTAAAATGTCCCGAGGCGGTCATGGCCATCAATTGCACATTGGAGTCCTCGGCGATGCGCGACGCGGCTCCCGGTCCACTGCAATACTCCGTCAATGATGTCAGAGGTCCCGCACTACTGCCTAACGCCTTCACTTCGCTCTTGCCAATGAGACTCGCGAGTCCGGTCGCGATACCGATCAATGGTCCAGGCGCAGTCGTCGCAAAGCTCTGCCCACGGATAAAACGCAGCGAATTCGCACACCATTTTTTAACGATGGGCCGTTCTCTCATCCATTGATCGACGGCTAAATCGTAGCCCCGAATTTCGAACGGCTGCGAGTGACATCCATTGCTAATCAAACCGCTACCATTTAGCACCGAGCCAACCCGTTCCACCCCGGGCAATTTTTCTACAATCGCGTAGATGTTATCCTGATCTGAGCGGGTTAGACTGAATTTCTTCGGCAGGCTTCGACTCATCAGCCAGCCATTTTTACGGTAAACACTCAGCATTCCTTGGCCACGCATGTAGATGGTATCCGTGCGCAGAGTATGTTCCCAGCGATCGATATAGCCACCGATGCAAATAAGGCCGGTGACCCCAATCGCAATAGCGCTTAACGCAAATAGGTTGCGCTGCCGCTGCAGCCAAAAATTGCGCATGCCGAGTTTCGCTAGGATCATTCTACAATCCGCCCATCCTTGATCCTGACCACTCGGTTGACCTGGCGAATCAATTTTTCATCGTGAGTCGAAAAGAAGAATGTGACATGGCGCTTCGCGTTCATGTTCATCATCACATCGATAATCTGCTGAGTCGTCTCGGAATCCAGATTGGCTGTGGGCTCATCCGCGAGGACTAGGACCGGATCGGTGACTAGCGCACGAGCGATAGCCACCCTCTGGCGTTGGCCCCCCGATAGTTTGTTGGAGAGACTCCGAGCCTGAGGCTCTAGCCCGACATCGACGATGAGGTCCATGACCCGTTGGTGGCGCTCAGAGGCAGGGATCAACGGATTGATCAGTAGCGGCAGCATAATATTATCGTAAACACTCAAGACGGCGATGATATTAAAGCTTTGAAAGATGAATCCGAGTCGCTCATTGCGAAACCGCGACTTGGCGCCTTCAGTCAGCCTCAGGATATCGACCCCATCGATCAGCACGCGCCCCTTGGTCGGCACGTCGATGCAACCAAGCATATTGAGCAGCGTGCTCTTGCCTGAGCCCGAAGCCCCGAGGATCGCCGTGAATTCGCCCTTTTTTAGGTGCAAATTG
>Ga0315283_10000268_pt1 | contig 36176 bp, 34 predicted proteins | sample YL17G09_0_MG_FD_204541 | JGI IMG/M metagenome (GOLD analysis project Ga0315283, IMG submission 204541) | Sediment microbial communities from Yellowstone Lake, YNP, Wyoming, USA - YL17G09_0 | ecosystem: Environmental > Aquatic > Freshwater > Lake > Sediment | place: USA: Wyoming | collected...
ACACCGGCATGGGCAGCCACGCCTACTCGGTGATCGAGCGCGCCATGGTGGACCACGTGCTCTCGGACAACTCGGGGCACCGCCGCTTCCTGTTCGAGGAGGCCTCGGGCATCACCAAGTACAAGGCGCGCAAGAAGGAGGCGCTCAACAAGCTCGACGCCACCGAGACCGACCTGGTCCGGCTCAACGACATCGTCTTCGAGCTCGAGCGCGAGCTGCGCTCGCTCGCCCGCCAGGTGGGCAAGGCGCGCCGTTACCAGCGCTGGCGCGACGAGATCCGCGACCTGGACCTGACGCTCAGCGCGGGCCACGTCGAGGCCCTGAAGCGCAAGGAAGCCGAGGCCAAGGAGCAGTGGGAGGAGGAGTCGGTGCGGCGCGTGGGCGTGACCGCCTCGCTCGACGGGCTCGAGGCCACGCTCAACGACCGCAAACTCGTCCTGCTCGAGTTGGAGCGCGAGCTCTCGACCGGGCAGGGGGGACTGCGCGACCGCGAGGAGGCCCGCACCCAGGCCGAGCACCAGGTGGTGCTGCTGCGCGAGCGGGCGTCGGGATTGCTGCGTCGGGCCGACGAGGCGGTGACCGAGGCGCGCGGGCAGCGCGAGCGGCTCGCCGAGGTGGTGTCCCGCGAGACCGAGGCCTCCGCGCGACTGGCGTTGCTGCGCGCCGAGCGCGACGTGGCCCAGGCCACGGTCGAATCCTGTGCGCAGGCGCTGGGCGCGGTCGAGACCGAGTTGCGCGAGCGCCGCGAGCTGGCGAGCCAGCGCAAGCAGTTGTCGCTCGACCTGTTCTCGACGGAGGCCGACAAGCGCGGCACGCTCGAGAACCTGCGCGCGCGGCGCCTCTCGCTCACCGAGCGGCGGGACGCGGCGGCCGCGCGGCGCGATGAACTCGAAGCGCGGGTGGCCGAACTGGCCCGGCTGGCGGCCGAGCGGAGTGCCGCGCGCACCGGGCTCGAGGCCTCACTCGCCGCGGCGCGCGCGGCGCTGGGCGCGGTGGACGAGCAGATCCGCGCGTTCGCCGCCAACCTCGATCAGACCGGCTCGCGGCTCGCGGACCTGCGGCAGCAGTCCGCCGCGGCCGAGTCGCGGCTCGAAACCCTGCTGGATCTCAAGCGCAACTTCGACGGCGTCTCGGAAGGTGTCAAGGCCCTGCTGGCCGGGGACCACCGCGCCGCGGGCACGCTGGGGATGATCTCCGACGTGCTCGAGGTTCCGGCGCGCTACCTCGACGCGCTCGAAGCCTCGCTGGGCGAAGCGGCCGCCTTCGTGCTGGTCGCGGACCGTGCCGCGCTCGACATCGCACTCGGGCATCTGCGCGGGCTGGAGAGCGGGCGGGCCACGCTGGTGGACCTGGCGGGCCTCAACCCCGGGCCACTGCACGAAGTGCCGCAGGGCGCGGGCGTGGTGGGCCGCGCCTCGGACCTGGTGCGTTGCGAGCAGCGCTACCGCGCACTGGTCGAGCGCCTGCTCGGCGCGGTCGTGGTGGTCGAGGACCGCGCGAGTGCTGCACGGCTGGCCGTCCACTCCGAGGCGGGACTGCGCTTCGTAAGCCTGGACGGCGAGGTCTGGGAGCGCGGGCGCGTGCGCGCCGGCTCGGCGCGGAACCTGAGCGGGCTGCTGCACCGCGAGAACGAGATCCGCGAGTTGACCGGCAAGCTGGCCGAGCGCCGGCTGGCACTCGAGGCGCTGGAGCTTGAGCGGGAGGCGCTCGAGGCCGGCCGCCAGGAGACGCTGGCGAAGCGCGAGAGTGCGGCCGTCGGACTCGAGCAGGCCCGCGTGGCGCTCGAAGCGCTGGAGCGCGAGCTCGAGGCCGGCGAGCGCGAGAGCCGCTGGGCTGGCGGCGAGGCCGGCGAGCGCGGCCGCGAGATCGAACTGCACGAGGCCGAGCGGGGCACGCTCGAGCGGGCCGAGGTTGAGGCCGAGGCCGACCTGGCCGACTACCAGCAGCAGGTCGAGAGCGCCCGCGAGCAACTCGCGAACCTCGATGGCACGCTGCGCGGGCTCGAGGGCCGGCGCGACGAGGCGGCGGCCGCCGCGCGCACCGCGGGGGAGCGACTGTTGCAGCTGGCGCGCGATCTGGGCGAGTGGGAGAGCCAGTGGGCGCGCGCCGAGCAGACGCGGCGCGAGCTGGAGGCCGGCATCGAGGCGCGCGAACGCGAGGACCTCGAGGCGCGCGCGAAGGTGGCCGAGATCGAGGCCGGGGTCTCCGGATTGTCGGCCGGGCTCACCGGACTGCTCGAGTCCGAGTCCACCCAGCGCGAGCGCGTGGTCGAGCTGCAGAAGCGTTTCCTGGCCCGCAAGCAGGAGGTGCAGGGGGGCGAGGAGGACGCCCGCCAGCTGCGCTTCCAGCAGACCGAGTTGAGCGAGCTGATGCACCAGCTCGAACTGGACCGCGTGCAGACCCACGCCGAGCTGGAGCGCACCTTCGAGCGCCTGCACACCGAGTACGATCTGGAAGTGGTCCGCTGGGAGCCGGCGCCGCCTGCCGGGGACTTCGACGCCGACGATGCCCGCCAGCGGCTCGAGGAGATGCGCACGCGCTATCGGGCGCTCGGCCCGGTCAACCTGCTGGCGGTGGACGAGTACGGGAAGAAGAAGGAACGCTGGCTGTTCCTCACCCAGCAGCGCACCGACCTGACCAGTGCCAGGGCCCAGCTGCTCGAGGCCATCGAGAAGATCAACGTCACCGCGAGCGAGATGTTCCGCGAGACCTTCGCCAAAGTGCAGGTCCACTTCCGCGACGTCTTCAGCACGCTGTTCGACGGCGGCGACTCGGAGTTGCGCATGGTGGGCGACGACCCGCTCGAATGTGAGATCGAGATCGTGGCCAAGCCGCGCGGCAAGCACCTGCAGAGCATCAGCCTGATGTCCGGCGGCGAGCGGGCGCTCACCGCGATCGCCCTGTTGTTCGCCCTGTACCTGGTGAAGCCCTCGCCTTTCTGCCTGCTGGACGAGGTGGACGCGCCGCTCGACGACGCCAACGTGGACCGCTTCATCAAGATGCTCCAGCGCTTCAGCGAGAAGACACAGTTCGTGATCATCACCCACAACAAGCGGACCATGGAGTCTGCGCGCTGCCTCTACGGCGTGACCATGGAGGAGTTGGGTGTCTCGAAGCTCGTCTCCGTGCGCTTCGACGGCCAGCCGATGAGCGGGCAGCGCAACGGCCACGAGCTGGCGGGCGCGGCCGCCGGGAAGTGAGCGCGCGGCCCGGGCCCGCCGCGGGGCGCCGCACGCCATGAGCCTGCTCTCCCGTTTCCGCGCCGGGCTCGCGCGTACCCGCGAGCGCCTGGTCGAGCAGGTGGGCGGGCTGCTCCAGCGCCGCGGGGCGCCGGACGGGGCGACCTTGGCGAGCCTCGAAGAGGCGCTGCTTGCCGCCGATGTCGGCCCGGCCACCACCGAGCGGTTGCTCGAGCGGGCCCAGGAGCTGCTCCGGCGCTCCTCCGATCTCGAGCTGCGCGGCGCCCTCGAGCAGGCGGCTGCCGCAATGCTCGGAGCCGGCTCCGACGCGGTTCCGGGTGTGCGCTTCGCGCCCGCGGGCCAGAAGCCCTGGGTGGCGCTGCTGGTCGGTGTGAACGGCGTGGGCAAGACCACGCTTGCCGGCAAGCTCGCCGCCCGCTTCGCGCGCGAGTCGCGCCCGACCCTGCTGGTGGCGGCCGACACCTTCCGCGCGGCGGCCACCGAGCAACTCGAAGTCTGGGCCGGGCGGGCGGGGGTGGAGCTGCTCAAGGCCCGCTCCGGCTCGGACCCGGCAGCGGTGGTGCACGACGCCCTCCGCGCTGCTCTCGCACATGGCACCGAGGTCGTGCTGGTGGACACCGCGGGACGCCTGCACACCAAGCACAACCTGATGAACGAGCTGGAGAAGATCGGGCGCGTCTGCGCGCGCGTCGTCCCCGGCGCGCCGCACCACGTTCTGCTGGTGCTCGACGCCACGCTCGGTCAGAATGGACTGCAGCAGGCCCGCGAGTTCCAGCGGGCGCTGCCGATAACCAGCCTCGCGCTCACCAAGCTCGACGGGACCGCCCGGGGTGGTGCCGTGCTCGCCATCGTGGACCAACTTCGGCTCCCTATCAGTGTCGTCGGGATCGGCGAGGGGCTGGACGACTGGGAGCTGTTCGACCCCGAGGCGTTCGCGCGCGGGTTGTTCGAGTAGCATCTGGCACGGAGGGAACCGATGCCCATCACCAGCGAGCAACTCACCCCCTGGCAGCGGCGACTGGTGCCGGGGTTGACGGAGTTGCTGTTCGTCCTGCTGTTCCTCTCGCAGTTGAGCGAGCGTCTCTTCTCGCCGGGCACGGGGCTGCACCTGTGGGCCGGGCTTGAGGCGCTGCGGCTCGGTCCCGGGCTGCTGCCCGACACGCTCTCGTTCACCCGCCAGGGAGCGCTGTGGCTGAATCCCCAGTGGCTCGGGGACGTGATCCTGGCCCTGGCCTGGCGCCGCGCGGCCTATCTGGGCGTGGCGGTGCTCTGCGCTCTCGTCTTCGCCGGGACCTTCACCTGGCTCTACCGCATCCTGGTGGACGAGACCGACCAGCCCGCAGTGTCCCTGATGGTCACCCTGCTGGCGGCGGCGGTGGCCTACCTGCACCTGCTGGCCCGTCCGTCCACGCTGGTCCTGCCGCTCCTGCTCGCGGCCTGGGAGTTGACGCGCAAGCCTCGTCCGGGATGGGTCGCGTTCGCGCTGCCCGCGCTCGCGGCGTTGTGGGCGAACATGCACCCGTCGGTTGTGGTCGTTCCGCTCCTTGCCGGTTACGCCGCGCTGACGCACTCCCGGGGCCCGCGCGGCTGGATCATCGCCGTGCTCTGCCTGGGGGCGCTGTCAGCGACCCCGACGGGGGCGGCATGGCTGGTCGGCGTCATCCCGTCCCCCGCGGATCTCGCCTTCCTGCGCGGGATCGAGGAATGGCGCCCGCCTCGGCTTGACGAACTCCGCTTCCTCGGGGTCTGGCTGTACGTCCTCCTTGCACTCCTGGCTCGGCGCGCAGGAGCGCCGCTCAGCCGACCTGAAGGGTTTCTGGGCCTGGGGATCCTCGCGGCTTCGCTTCTGGCCGCGCGAATGGCCCCGCTCGCCGGGATCGTCTGGGCTCCCGCGCTGGCCCGCGACCTTGCCACCCACGCGCGCCGGGCGAAGGGCGCGCCGGGCGTGATGCTCGCCGTGCTCCAGGAGACCTTCGCGCCGTTCGAGCGGGTCTTCCGTCCGGGCTTGTGGCCCGCGATCTTCGGCGGCGGCGCGATTCTGGCGGCACCCTACCTCGGTTCCTTCCTCCCCGCGGTGGAGCGTGGTTCCTCGGCGGCGAACTCCCCGGTGCGCGCGATCGCCGCGGCCGCTGATCTGGACCTGGGCCCTCGGGTCTTCAACGACTACGGATGGGGTGACTACGTGGCCTGGGCGGGGCGCGGGCGGTGGCTGGTGTTCATGGATGCGCGCATCGGTCTCTACTCGGGCAGCGTGCTCGCCGACTATGGCACGATCTCTGGCGTGAAGCCGGGGTGGGTTGATGCCCTGGCGCGGTACCGCCCCGACTGGATGTTGCTGCGCAGCAAGGCTCGCCTGGTCCGCGGGGCCGCAGACTCCGGCCGCTGGCGGGTCGTCTACCGCGACTCGCTGGCCGCGATCCTCACGCCGGTCCCGCCGCCCGGCTCCGGGCGCTGAGACACAGGGTGAGCACGGAGGGAACCGATGGCCATCACCAGCCAGCAACTCACTCCCCGGCAGCGCCGGCTCATTCCGAGCCTGACGGATCTGCTGTTCGCCGTTCTAGTGTTCTCCCAGCTCAGCCGCCGCCTGTTCAATGATGGTGACACGGGCTGGCACCTGTGGGCTGGCATGGAGACGCTGGCCAATGGGCCCAGGGCCATCCCCGACACGCTCTCGTTCACGCGGACCGGGGTGCCGTGGCGGGACGTCTCGTGGCTGGCCGACGCGGTCTTCGCCCTGCTCTACCGCCATGCGGGTTATTTCGGCGTGGCAGCGCTCGTCGCGCTGGTCTTCGCCGGACTCTTCACTTGGCTCTACCGCATCCTGCTGCGCGAGACCGGTCACGTGCCGGCTGCGTTCACGGCGACCGTGCTCGCGGCCCTGGTGGGAGTGATCCAACTCCTGGCGCGGCCGGTCGTCTTCTCGCTCGTGCTGGTGCTGGCGGCCTGGGAGTTGGTGCGGGTGCCGGGCCGCGAAAGAATCGCTCTGTGGTTGCTTCCCCCGCTCACCGCGCTGTGGGCCAATGTCCATCCCACGGCGTTCATCGCCCCGGGGCTGGCCCTCTTCGGCTGGCTCACGCGCGCGCGCGACCGCCGGCTCGCGCTGGCGGCGCTACTGTCGCTCGTGGCGCTCGGAGCCACCCCCTGGGGCTTCGGCTGGCTGCGCGACATGATCCCAACCGGGGACAACCTCCTGCTCTTCAGGAGCATCGACGAGTGGCAGACGCCTCGCTTCAGCGAGCTTCGTTTTCGGTCCCTGTTCGCCTATCTGCTCCTCGCGCTGGCCGCGCGGCTCCGGGGTCCGCGGCTCGCCTGGGGTGAGGCCCTGATGGGCCTGGCCTGCCTGGCCGGATCGCTGCTGGCCGTGCGGATCGGGCCCATCGCGGCGATCCTCTGGGCGCCCCTACTTGCGCGCGATCTGGCGGGCCGGAACTGCGGAGACAACAACGAGGACTGGCCCGGGGGTTGGGTCCTGGGACGCTTCTGGCGGGACGCACAGGAGTCCTTCGTGCCATTCGAGCGCGTCCTGCGGCCTGGCCTCTGGCCGGCGCTCATCACCGTGCTCCTGCTCGCCTTCGCGCCGCAGTGGTCGCGCGTGTCCCACGGCGTGTCGGGGGGCTTCCCGGCGGAGTCATTCCCGCACCGTGCCATGGCGGTGGCCGACAGCCTCCAGCTTGGCCCGCGCGTGCTGAACCACTTCGGATGGGGCGGCTACGTCTCATGGGTCTACGGTGGCCGCTGGAAGGTCTTCATCGACGGGCGTTCCGGTTTCTACGGCGGGGAGCCCCTCGCTGATTTCATCAAGCTCTGGGCGCTCAGTCCTGGCTGGCAGGAAGTGCTCGAGCGCCGGCAGCTCGACTGGATGCTGCTGCAGCAGAACGCGTCCCTGGCGGTCGCAGCCCCGCTCACCGGCCGCTGGCGCGTCGCCTACCGCGACTCGCTGGCCGCGATCCTCACGCCGGTCCCGCCGCCCGGCCCCGCGCGTTGAGGCGCAGGGCCGGGGCTCGAGTCTTCTTCAGGAGCTGCATCCACCGCGGCCCGACGTATGCGAGGCCTTCGTCCCAGAAACGCTGAGGCCCGCCGTCGGAGGCACGCCGCATCTCGATGTTCAAGCCCAGGTTGAGTGTGCCGCTCCTGCCTGACGCCGAGTATTCCAGTGCTTGTACGCTCAGCGTACAGTGTGTTAGATTTCCGGTGGCGGGATGACCCGCACGGACGCAGCCCGAATCATCGCGCGGATCAGGGCCGATGAGATCCCACTCCATCAGACTGAACATGCCCGGCGGATGGTCATCACCCGCGGGTTCAGCCCCCACGATGTGCGGGCCATTCTGCAGTCCCATGAAATGGAAGCTGCTCCCGAGTGGAGCGAAGATCACCAGAACTTCAAAGTATGCCTGATCGGCAAATGCCTCGAAGGGAGACCAACCAGACTCGTGCTTGGACTCCGGGAAGACGGCCCATGCGTGCAAGTGACGATCATGGTCGTGAAGGACCGACCGACGAGGCGGAGGGTCAAATGAGCCTTTCTGTCACTTGCCCTTCTTGCGGCAGAGCTGCGGCGACGGCAAGGTTGTTGCCCATGTACCGCTACAAGGAATCTGGTATCCCGAACTTGTGGCTGAGGGGCGGTGTGACCGAGACCGCTTGCACGAGCTGTAGGAAGCGACATATCAAGATCGAGAAGGAAGCGCAGCTTCTTCAGGTCATCGCCCTGCGCCTGCTGATGGATGCGCGCCCTTTGACCGGCGCTGAAATGCGTTTTCTCAGGGGCGCTTGCCACTTGAGCCAGGCGAAACTCGCCGGGGCGCTTCGGCGGAGGCGCGAGACCGTCTCCGAGCGAGAGTCGAAGGCCAATCCGGGGATCGTCTTCGCCGAAGAAGTGCTGGTCCGCCGGGTCTTTCTGAGGCATTTCAATGAGCACTTGGGGAGCCAGGGGAACAACTTCCTCACACAAACGCAGCGCGAAACGCTGGCGAACTTCACCAAGTTCTTCTTCGATTTCTCCCAGAACTTTGCCAGGGAAGTACTCAAGCGACATAAGCTGATCGCGTCGTTGGACGAGAGTCATGAGCTTTGGCAGCTCGACGAAGCCGCCTAGAATAGACGCATCTGGCATCGAAAGCCGCCCTCGGGTCTGGGGGCGGCTTTCGATGCCAGGCTCTTGCTGGCCACACCCCGTCGAGGAACCGCCAGTCAGGTGGGTCGCGCGCACTTCGCGAGTCTCGCTGTACTGAGGCTCTGGGTGCTCTGGGTGGGTCGTGGAGCGAAGAATGCTGATCGCGATCCTCACGCCGGTCCCGCCGCCCGGCCCCGCGCGTTGAGGCGCAGGACCGGGCCGGGGCTCAGCGCGTGGGGGGCCGGGGCTTCGCCGGGGGAGCTTTGGGCTTGAATGCCGGAGCGGCGCGCTGCTCGGCCAGAGAGCGGCGGAACTCCACCGGAACGAGCTTCGCCTCGAGACCGTCGGTCCCGTACGCCACCAGTTCCAGCACCGTCAGCGTGCGATCTACGAGCTTCAGGGGGCTCGATTCCTTGGAGTGGCCGGTGAGCCAGGTGCGGCGTGAGGTCGAAAACTCGATCTCCTCGTGGACGTCGCCCGTGACGGGTATCTGCGGATTCACGCAGGTCACGCGCACTTCGCGAGTCTCGCCGTACTGGGAGCTGTCGGCGCTCTGGGCAGTGGAGCTGAGGCCCTTCTCGGTGCGCACCTTGAGGCAGACAAAGTCACCCTTGACGGTCTTCAGTGTGTCCGTGCCCAGCGTGTCCACCAGCAGGGTCAAGCCCGGCTGGGGCTGCGCGCGGGTCTTGATCGCGGCCGGGCCGCGCCGCAGGGTCTGCTGGAGGGGCAGGCCATTCTCGTCGAGTTCCCCGATTCGCTTGCGCTGGTAGAACAGGACGTTGCGCAGGGGCGTGCTGTCTTGGAAGATGGCGGAGGACATCAGGGTGGCTGCCGGCACGATGGGCCCCGTGCCCCGTTGGGTCGTGGTTTCGACCCAGAAGCACTCCTCGCCCCACCACTCCTCTTCGCCTGCGATCATCACGGTCACGGTGCAATCGTCGGTGACATCCGTATCGTTATTGGTTGTCATGTGGTAGCTGACCCACGATCCCACCTTGATGATCGACCGGCCCTGGGTGTAGTCCACCACGCCGATCGCATCGAGCAGTGTGCCCACCTGTGCGGGCGCGGAGCGTGCAGTGAGCGCGAAGAGCAATGCGGTGAGGAAGGCGACCAGAACGCGGGAACGACTCATGCAAGTGATCTCCGACGTCGGGTGATCCGGCGCCCGCGGCTCAGCCTGGACTCACCAGGCCCCCCCCGCAGGCAGGACGGCCCCTATTATCCACGACCCGGCCCGGCATCCCAAGCGGGCCGCCAGGAGACCGATGCCAGCGAGCGAGCCCGCCCCGCGCGCGACCGGGGACGGCGGCACCCCCGCGCCGCCCGTACGCAGCCTGCGGCCGCGGGAGAAGCTGCGCGCCCGCGGGCCGTCCGCGCTGGCCGACGCCGAATTGCTGGCGCTGGTGCTGGGATCGGGTACTGCCGGGCGCAGTGCGCTGCGTATCGGGCGCCACCTGGCGCGTCGCAGCCCGGACGAGCTGGGCGCCTGGTCGAGCGCCCGCTGGCTGCTCGTGCCCGGCGTGGGGCCGGCGCACGCGGCCGCACTCGTGGCCGCCTTCGAGCTGGGACGCAGGGCGGCCGAGGGGGCGCCCGGCGGCGTCGCGATCCGCAGTCCCGAGGACGTGCTCGCCCAGGTGCGCGACCTGGCCCGCGCGCGCAAGGAGCACTTCGTCGTGCTGCTGCTCAACGCGCGGCACGAGATGCAGTGCCGCGAGGTGGTTTCGATCGGCAGCCTGAACGCATCCATCGTGCACCCGCGGGAGGTGTTCCAGCCGGCCATCATGCACTCGGCCGCAGCCGTGGTCCTGGTCCACAACCATCCCAGCGGCGATCCGGAGCCCAGCGAGGAGGACCTGAACATCACGCGGCGGCTCGTGCAGGTGGGGGAAGTGGTCGGGATCGCGGTGCTCGACCACGTCATCGTGGCGATGCGCGGGCTCGTGAGCCTGCGCGCACGGCAGTTGCTGTGAGGCGGGCGCGCGCAGCTTGACGCCTGATCCGGAAGCTCGGTAGGCGATGGCGACATCCCGGGCGCTCACTCCGACTGGCCCGGTGCAGCAGCGGATCCTCCTCATTCGCGGCGAAAGAGTCATCGTTGACCGCCTGGGCCTGTTCCGGCGACAGGTAGGCGGTCGTGCCGACCCTCGCACCTCCGGAAGCCTGGGGAAGTGGTCGGGCGGGAAGCGCCTACGCGTTTGACCGGAACCTGCGGTGGTGGTGGAGAGGAGTGCCTCAAACCGAACCGCGGCGCGGGGGTGAACCGCACCTCCGGCGGCGCTCGCAGCCAGGACTGTCAACGGGAGCGCGGGCTCACCTCGCCGCGAACCGCCTTGCCTCGTATGCCCGGTACTGCAGCGCTTCGGCGAGCGCGCGGACGGTGACGCGCTCCTCGCCCGCAAGGTCCGCGATCGTCCGCGCCACGCGCATGGCGCGATGCACGGCGCGCACCGACATGCCTCCGCGATCCACGGCGTCGGTGACGAGCCGCCGTCCTGGCGAATCGAGCGCGCAGTGCTCCGGTAGTCGTGACGGCGGCAGTGCAGCGTTCAGACAGCCACGCTCGCGTTGATATGCGCGCGCGGCGAGCACCCGTACTCGCACCATCGCGCTCCACTCTCCGGCGGCGGGCGCGTGCAGCTCGTGCGCGGTCAGCGCCGGCACCTCGACTTGCAGGTCGATCCGATCCAGCATCGGCCCGCTCACCCGTGCGTGGTGCTGCGCGATCTCGGTCGGTGTGCACTTGCAGCCGCGGCGCGGATGCCCGAGCCAGCCGCAGCGGCACGGATTCATCGCCGTCACGAGCAGGGCGCGCGCCGGGAACTCGCTGGAGCCGCTGGCGCGGACGATGGTCACCGTGCCGTTCTCGAGCGGCTGGCGCAGCGCGTCGAGCAGGCCGCGCGCGAACTCCGACAACTCATCGAGGAAGAGCACGCCATGGTGGGCGAGCGAGATCTCGCCGGGGCGTGGTGGTGAGCCGCCGCCCACCAGCCCCGCGGGTGAGACCGTGTGGTGCGGTGCGCGGTAGGGGCGGCGGGTCATGAGTCCGCGCCCGGGGCGGCGCAGTCCCGCGGCTGAGTGAAGGCGCGTGACCACCAGCGCCTCGTCGGGTTCGAGCGGCGGGAGGATGCCGGGCAGGCGCTTCGCGAGCATGGACTTGCCCGCGCCGGGCGGGCCGACGTAGAGCAGGTGATGCCCGCCCGCGGCGGCGATCTCGAGGGCGCGGCGCGCCACGGGCTGCCCGCGCACGTCGCGGAGATCATCGCTGGACGCAGGCTCGGGGTCGGGTGGCGCCGGGGCCTGGCAGGGCAGTTCCGCGCCGCGTAGCCACTCGACCGCCTCGAGCAGGGTGCCCACGGCGTGTACGACGAGGCCCTCGACCAGCGCGGCCTCCGGCGCGCAGTCGGACGCGCACAGCAAACTCGTCACGCCCGCGCGCCACAGCGTCTCGGCCAGCGGCAGGGTGCCCCGCACGCCGCGCAGGCGGCCATCGAGCGCCAGTTCGCCGAGTGCTGCCGCGCCCTCAAGGCGCTCGCGCGGGGCCTGGCCGGTGGCGACCAGCACGCCCAGCGCGACGGCGAGGTCGGCCGAGGCGCCCTCCTTGCGGCGCTCGGCGGGCGCGAGGTTCACGGTGACCTTGCGGTCGGGAAGTTGGAAGCCGGCGTTGCGCAGCGCGGGCCAGACCCGGTCGCGCGCCTCGCGGCCCGTCGCGTCGGGCAGGCCCACGAGGACGAAGCCAGGCAGGCCGGGCCCGACATCCACCTCGCACTCGACCGGGAGCGCCTCCAGACCCCACAGGGCGGCCGTCCGCACGCGGCTCAGCATGAGCATGGCTCCGCGGGGGCGGGCAGCGGGGGCGGACACCCGGGGTAACGCAAGCGACGCGCCAGCGTGGGACTGAGGGCAATCTACCCACGTCAGGACGGCTCGTCCCTGAAAGGCCCGCAGCGCGAGCCGGAGTCGCGGCCGGCGCATCAGGCGAGGCGGTGGCGCGAGCGAGCGACCGCCTCGCCTGCCCTATCTCCCGAACTCCCCGCGCAGCACCACCGGGCCGGTTGATGTCGCGCCGCTCGCTGGCACTCGCAAGAGCGCGAGCGCCGCTAGTGTGGCGTCGCCAGCGTGCTCGAGCCTGGCGACTGCGGTGCCCTTCTCGTCGGGGCGGACCGACCCCAGCCTCCGCCAGCCGGACGTGACGCGGCCCCACAGGACGTAGTCCCCGGCCGGGAGGCCGCTGCACATCACCAGCGCGCGTCCCGTGGTGGGGTCAAAATTCGCACGCCCGTGGGCGGCGGGCCAGGCGATCGTCGCCGGTGCGAGGTTGGCCACGCGCGCTGCCGGGGAGGTCAGCACGTCGCTCCAGTAAGTCTCCGCGGCGTACTTCTGCGAGAGACGATTCAGGGTGTTCTGAGCCTCGGCGAGATCGGTGTGCAGGCGCCGAACCTCGAGCCAGGCGAGGCCCGCGACCACGGCCAGCACGATGGCCAGGTAGAGGAACCCCCAGCCCTTCCAGGAAAGCGCCTGGGTCGACCGTACCTCCAGTACGCTGGTGCCCGCGTCGGAGCCGTGCACCCGCTGCTCGACAGCGAGCAGCGCGTCCGACATCACCCGGGTGCGCAGCGCGCGGCTGGGACGGGAGAGCGGCACGCTGCGGGCGAGCACGAGCACCGCCCGGCGGAACTTCTCCAGCGCTGTGGTGCAGGGCTCGCAGCTCAGGGCGAGATGATCGAGGAGGTCGTGCCGTTCGCGATCGTCCATGCAGCCCACGGCGTGGCTGGCGCACAGGGTGACGTGCGCGTCGAGGTGGTCCTTCATGCCGGCTCCTTCACCGTGACGTCCTCCAGCAGGCGCTCCAACCCGCGGCGCAGCAGGTTCTTCGCCGCCGCCGGGTCCACTTCGAGATGGTCGGCCATGCGCGTGTAGTGCATGCCCTTGAAGAACGCGGCCTCCAGTGCCTGACGTTCGAGCGTCGGGAGCTCCTGCATGGCCGCCGCCGCGGGGGAATCCGGCGGGTGCGGCGCAGCCTTGCGGGCGCCCTCGACCAGGTCCGCGGCCTCCGGGCGACGGGGGCGCTCGCGCAACACGTCGATCGCGTCACGGCGGAGCATCGCCAGCAGCCAGTTCGCGACCGGTCCCTCGCGCCGATCGTAGAGGCGGGTGCGGGTCCCCACGGCCATCCAGGCCCGGTACACCAGATCGTTGGCTTCGCGCTCGTCCCCGAGCATCGCAATGCAGACGGCATGGAGCAGGGGTGTGTGCCGGTCGTAGAGTTCGGCCAGAGCCTCGATGTCGCCGGCGTAGATGCGCAGCAGACAGATGAGGTCGGTTTCCTGCGGATCTGGAGCGGTCATCTTGCATCCTCCTTGATTTCAGATGCCACCGCGCTGGGGGCATGGTCCGCGGATGGACCAGCCGCCCGTCCTACAGCATGAAGTTGAACCCGCCCATGATCTTCAAATTCTGCAAGCTCCTGACCCCGAAGCCCACCTCGAGGTTCGGACTGAACGACCCGGCGGGGGGGAACTCCCGCAATGACAGTTGGCCGCCGAATGCGAACTGGTCCAGGGTGCCGCTGACCACGAAACGGGGTCAGCCACCGGTGACCACCGATGCGGCCTGCGCGGCGACGGGGAGCAGGGCGAAAGTGCATAACCACAGTAGCTTCCTGAGCATCACGTCCCTCCGTGAAAGCGATGAGCAAGGAAACAACCGCGCGGAAGCATAGGCGCACGGTCCCGCCTCTGCAACAGCGATCTCGAGGCTTGTTTAGCTGAACGATTCATAAGCCCTTGCCCAGGGTCTGCTCCCTTCCGGGGTGGCGAAGGCGTCATTCGGCGCCCTTGATTCGCGCCTCGGGGTGTCCGTTTGTAGCAGCCATAGCTTGATTCGTCTTCCGCCCTTGGGGTGTCCGTTCGGGCCTGCTACTCTCGCGCACAAGAGGCGGGATGCCGCGGCGCCTGATCGTGGTGGCGCGGCCGCCTCGCTTCCCACGATCCTCATGGCCATTCAACTGGAGGCACGATGAGACACTTTCTCGCGCTGGTCAGCCTTCTCTTTGTCGTCGGAGTGTCCGCGGCGGCACCGCTCGGCTCGGCCGCTCCGAAGGTCGGCTGTGGCGTGCACGGCAACTTCACGCAGGGCAGTCTGCCGGGGCCGAAGATCGATGGCACCACGGCGCTCGCTGACGCGTATGGACCCGGCTTCGGTGGCGGCGCGCATCTCGACTTTGGCCTGCCGGGTCTGAGCCTGCGCCTGTCCGGCGACTACCTGAAGTACTCGCTGGACCAGGGGCGTTTCAGTGGCCCGTACGCAGCCCTCTTCGGCGGAGCCGCCAAGGAGATCTCGGTCCAGGGTGGGGGACTCAGCATCATGTCGGCCAGCGCCAACGCGAAGGTCGCGGTCATGCCGCTGCCCGTCATGCGGCCGTACGTGACGGGCGGCGTTGGACTGGCGTGGCTCTCCGTGGACGAGGCCCGCACGTCCATCGGGGTTGTGCCCGGCAAGACGTTCCCGGCGGCCACCCAGAACGGGAAGCAGACCTTCAACGTGGGCGCCGGGGCGGACCTGGACGTTGGCATCAAGCTCTTCGTCGAGGCGCGCTACGTCTGGATCCTCACGGACGGGGAGAAGAGCACGTACGTGCCCGTAGCGATCGGGGTGACGTTCTAGGAGCTCCTGACTAGCCGGCCGCGCGGTGCGCGTGCGAGCGCCTCCCGCCGCCGAGGAACGTCTTGCGGAGCAACTCCTCCACGGTGGACATCGCGGCTTCCAACTCGGTGCGTTTCCGGTTCACCTGCGGAACCGGATGCGGATCCCGGGCGAGCGCCTCGGCGCAGCTCTCGCTGAGTGGCAGATGCCCGTCGTGCTGCCCCAAATGCGCCATCAGATTCCTCACCCGCTCGATCCGCTTCCGCGCTTCCGCGATCTGTTCCTCCGCCCGTTCCACACCCACCGTGCCGCGCCGCACGTCCTGAAGCAGGTGGCACTCGAACGTCCTGCAACACTGCGGGCGATGCGCGTAGATGCCGCAGCGTTTCCCTTGCAAGGCCCGGCACGGCTGCAACAGCAGCGCGCCGTTCGCCTCATCGTCCTCGATCTCCAATCCCACGACCTCCAGCCTGGTGGCTTCGGCGCGGCCGGCCAGCTCCACGTCGGCGAACAACGACCCGTCGCAGCACAGCCCGCACCGCGTGCACAACGTGTCCGGGAGGCTCGGTTTCATGGGGGGACAATAGGGGCGATGCCTCGTCCTTGAAAACCACTCAGGGGGCTGCTGCCGTTCCTGCGGGCTTTGGGCGCGAAGGGGCGCCGGCGGGTCGTTTCTGCATCTGGTCAACCTGCCGTTTCACAAGGCGGGGCACGTGTTCTTCGCGCCGTTCGGCGACTTCATGCGCTCGCTGGGTGGCACGCTGGGCCAGATGATCATGCCGATGGTCTGCTGCCTCGTGCTGCTGTTCAAGACGCGCGACCCGTTCGGCGCGGCCGCGGTCCTGGGGTGGTTCGGCGAGAACTTCATCGACCTCGCGCCCTGCATCAACGACGCCGGAACCGGCGAACTGCCGCTGCTCGGCGGCAACACCGGCGAGCGCGCGCCCTACGGTTTCCTCGGCTGGGAGTACCTGCGCACCGAGACGAATCGCCTCGGCCGCAGCACGACATGGCGCGGACCAGCCACTCCATTGGCACGTTCGTCATGGTGCTGACGCTGGTGTGGATGGCGGCGATGTTGTGGTGTTCATACCGGCGGGGTCAGGCAGGACGCGACTGAAGTTCCACGACGGCCTGATTGCGACTGCCAACTGCAACGCCCTTCGAGTGCTCGTCACCGCTGCGCTCAAGTCCGGAGTGCAGTGACGCCCGGGCCATCGCAGGCGCTGCGCCGGCCAGGGGCCCCGGGTGTCACCCAATCCACGCTCAACCTTCTGGGCTGCCGGCCGATAACTCATTGTTGGCCGACCACGACCGGGAGGGATGCCTTTGCAGCAAGGATGCTCGGAATCCCCGCATCGCTCGGACCGCGATCTCGCGCGAACGCTGGTGCGTGAGCTCGCCGCGGCGTTCCCGCCACGCGAGGCCGTGGCCGAGGTCCGCAGTCTCCTGAAGTCGCTGCGGGCTGCGTTGCCGGGTGCGGGCCCGCGCCTGCTGCGCATCGTCCTCACGCGTGCGGCTCGACGCTGGCGCCGGCGCGGCCTGGGTGACGATGCCGTGGCGCGGATGGTGCTGGAGATGGCTGTGCCCGGGTTGCTGAGCCCCGTCTCGCCTGCCATCCCGAAGTCCAGCCGCGTGCTGAAGGCCCTGATGGACTCGGTGCCCATCCCCATGATCACCGGGGGCCAGGATCTGCGGGTGGTCGCCTGTAACACCGCCTTCGAGGAGATTGCCCACGAGTCGAGCGCCGCGCTTGAGGGCAGGTTGCTGCCGGAGTTGTTTGGGCCCGAGTGTCGTGAACGCCTATCCCGGCAACTCCAGGGGATGGATCCCGGCGCCATGGCGCTTCAGATCAACCGTGTGACTCTGGTCGGCGTGCCGGGGACGGAGTTCCTCACCTCCTGCATGCCGCTCAAACGGTCCGACGGAGTGGAATCCTGGCTGCTGCGGCTGGCCTCGGGCCCGGCCTCGTCACTCGAGGATCTGGGCGAGCAGTTGCGCCGGGAAGCGGCGCAGAAGGAGAGGCTCGCCGCGCTGCTCACCGTGAGCAACGCCGTGATGGCCTCGCTTGAGCTGGAACAGATCCTCGACACCAGCGCGCGCGAGGCCCGCAAGGTCCTCAAGGTGGACGAGTGCATGATATTCCTGCTCGATGAGGCGCAGAACATGCTCGTGCCGGCGGCCTGCGACGTGCAGGAATTCCGCGACGAGGTCATGGCCATGCGCCTGCCGGTGGGACAGGGCATCACGGGCAACGTGGTGCTGACCGGAAGGGGCGAGATCGCCAACAGCGCCCTGGATGACCCGCGGGCCGTCCAGATCCCGGGCACGCCGGTCGAGCAATCGGCGCTCCTGTGCGTCCCGCTGTGGGTGCGCGAGAAGGTGGCCGGGGCCATCACGCTCACCCTCACCGGCGAGCGCATCTTCCACGACGAGGACCTGGAGCTGGCGACGTTGTTCGCCGGTCAGTGCAGTGCGGCCATCTCGAATGCGCGTCTCTACCAGGAGACCCGGCGCGCCTACCACGATCTGCGCGAGGCCCAGTCCCAGCTGGTGCAGTCGGCCAAGTTGAACGCCCTGGGCGAGATGGCGGGCGGCGTGGCCCACGACTTCAACAATATCCTGGCCGCGATCCTGGGGCGCACGCAGCTGCTGCTGCAGAGCGTGTCGGACGCGAGCGTACGCCGCCAGCTCGAGGTCATCGAGCGAGCCGCCCTCGACGGCGCGCGGACCGTGCGCCGGGTGCAGGAATTCACGCGCCTGCGGCAGGACGAGCACTTCGAGCCGCTGGATGTGCAGGAGGTGCTGCAGGGCGTGCTCGAGCTGACGCGCTCCGCCTGGGAGGCGGAGTCCAAGCGGCGCGGCATCGCGCTGACCGCCGCCCTCGACCTGCGTGCCATGCAGCTCGTCGCGGGCAATGCCTCGGAGTTGCGCGAGGTCTTCACCAACCTGATCCTGAACGCGCTCGACGCCATGCCGTGGGGCGGAACGCTTACGCTTTCGAGCGCCGACGCGGACGGCGAGGTCTGCATCCGCGTGACCGACACCGGCGTGGGGATGGACGCCGAGACGCGCGGCCGCATCTTCGACCCCTTCTTCACCACCAAGCCGGTCAAGGGCACCGGGCTCGGTCTCTCGGTGGCCTACGGCATCGTTGCGCGTCATCACGGCCGCATCGAGGTCGAGTCCGAGCCGGGCAGCGGCAGCGTCTTCAGCGTCTGGCTGCCCTCGACACTGGCGCGCCAGGCAAAGCCCGATACGGCACCGGACGCGCAGTTGCCGCGCCTGCGTGTGCTGGCGGTGGACGACGAGGAGCCGGTGCTGCAGGTGCTCGGCGACCTGCTCGCCGTGCTGGGTCAGGATGTGGAGATCGTCCTGGGCGGCGCAGCGGGCCTCGAGCGCTACTCACCCGAGCGCTTCGACGTGGTGTTCACCGATCTCGGCATGCCGGAGGTGAACGGCTGGGACGTGGTGCAGGCGGTCAAGTCGCGCTCCCTGGACACGCCGGTCGTGGTCGTCACCGGCTGGGGGGCCCAGATCGAGGGCGGGGCCATGCACGCGCGGGGCGCGGACTACGTGATCCCCAAGCCGTTCTCGCTCGAGGATGTCCGCGAGGTGTTGCGGCAGTTGAACGCACGCCCCGCGCGCGCCGCCTGAGGCCTTCGGCTGCTTCGGCGCGAACGAGTGCGCGGCCGCCCTGGGTTCAGGATCCGATGACGGAGCTCCTCACCAACGCCATCATCTCGCCGAAGGGGAGCTGCTGGCCGAGCAGGGCCACGCGCACTACACCCTGGCGATCGATCAGCACGAAGCCCGGCCGCACCTGCCGCATCCGGGTGTCGTAAAGCCCGTAGAGTTGACTGATCTCGCCGGTGACATCGGAGAGCAGGATGATGGGCAACTGCTCCCGTTCGGCGTGGGACTTCAGGACGTGCACCTTGTCGGGGCAGATGCCGTAGGTCTTCACTCCCAGACGGCGCAGGTCGGGTTCGATCTCCTTCAGGGGCGTCAGCTCCGTGCGGCGGTCGGCGAAGACCAGCAGGATCCAGTAGCCCTTGAGATGCGCGAGGCGCACCGGCCGGCCCTGCGAGCCGTCGAGTTCGAAGTCGGGCGCCTGCTCCCCCACGTAGACCTGGCTCTGGATGCGGCTTTCCTGCGGCACGGACGAGGCCGGGCTCTGCTGAGTGGCCGGAGACGTCACCGGTCCCCTTGACTTGCTCGGCTCGTCGGCGCGGGTGGCACCCGCCAGCGCCAGCAGCATCATCACTGCGAAGAGTGAACGTCTCATGGCCCCACCTCCCGGTTCGGATACGAGCTTCAACGCGCGATCATCTCTCCTATGACGTCGACAGCCGCGTGGACGCCACTGCGTCCCGCACGGCTCGTAGATTCTCTGCCGGAGTGCCCGGTGGGATCGAACAGCCGGGTGCGGCGAGCCAGCGGCGCCCCGCGGTCTCGGCCAGCGCGGCGGCGTACTCCGCCAGCGCGGCTTCGGAGCCGGACGCCTGCAGCGCACCATCCTGGGAGATCCCGCCCATCACCGCGGGCCGGAGGCGCCCGAGTGCTTCGCGCAGCGTGGGATTCGTCGGGTCGGTCGTGGCCCACGAGAAAGCCGCGACCGGGTAGTCGCCGAACTCGAACAGCAGGTTCCGGCGCTTGCACACGTGCAGGACGTTGAATGGAGCATCCGCCGCCGCGGCGAGCACGCGCAGGTCGAAGGGCCGCGCCCAGGCGCGGTACTGCGCGGGCGTGAGCAGGTCCGCCGAGGCCCAGTCCACGGTGGCGAAGTAGATGCCGTCGGCCCCGGCGCGCAGCAACTCGCGCACGAAGGGCTCGTAGGTGGCGGTCACCGCCTCGAGCGCTCCGCGCACGAGGTCGGGATGCGAGTCGAGTTGAGCGCGCAACTCTTCGGGCGTTTCGACCATCTCGCCCAGCACGGCGAGCGGCGTGAAGACCGTTTCGATGAGCGGCACTTCGGCCGGCAGCGCCCGGCGCAGCAGGCGCACCGCTTCGATCTGCTCGCCCAGCGCCCCTGTGGTGGGCGGCTGCGGCGTGACCTGCGCCCAGTCCGTGGGCGCGTGCACGGGCCACGACTCGAGCACGGGTTTCACTTCGGGCACTCCCGGGTAGCGGTAGCGCACGCCCCAGGGCTCAACGTGATAGTGCTTGCGCGGGTTGAGCTTCACCCAGTCCCAGTGGTACTCGCGCCAGGACTCGAGCGTAGTCTCGACCAACTCGGCCGCGCTGCTCTCACGATGATAGGTGTGGCCCCAGAAGGACACCGGGGGCCGGTCCACGGCGCGGCCCTGGATGGCAGTCAGGACCCGTTCGCGAGATGTCATGCTGCCTCCCAACGGTGACCCGTTTCGAAGGCGCGGTCGGTGGGCCCCGCCTGGCGGGGCTCCGTTGAACGGCCCGGGACGCGACCCGGCGCCGTTCTTCTGTAATCACTCTAGACCCAGGAGCGGGGCGCGACAAGGGCCGGGCACTTTGCGTCGCAGGCGCTCAGCCCCTAGCGTTGCGAAATGCGAAGGAACACGGGGTCGGGTCTTGGTGCGGGGGTGATCCGGGCGTGCCTCCCACTCGCGCTCCTGCTCGCGGGCGGGTGCGCCCCGAGTCCGGAGCCCGCGGCCTCGCGGCCTCCGTCGCGGCCCGTTGCCGTCCCGCTCGCCGTCAACGTCTACGCGGACACCGGCCGCGGTGGCCACCTCGAAGTGCGCCCGCCCGCCGCCCGCGTCTGGCTTGCGAACGTCACGCCGGCACGCATGCCGGCGCCCGCGCCCGCTCTGCCCGAGGCGCTCCTTGACAGCCTGCCGCTGCCAGAGGAGGCCCCGCCGGGACTCGAGGTGGACCCGGGGCTCAAGCCGCCCATCCTGCGCGCGCCCGGGACGCTGGCGCTGCCGCCCGGCTGGCATGGCCCGCGGACGAGTGTGGATCTGGACGTGCGCGTGGACGAGTCGGGCCGGGTGAGCGATGCGCTCCCGGCCCTGGCGAGTGGCGATTCGGTGGTGATCGAGGCGGGGCTGGTCGAGGCGGCGCGCCGCTGTGCTCTCGGCATGCGCTTCTACCCGGCGCTCCAGGGCGGGCGAGCCGTGCCAGTGTGGTGTCGGCAACGTTTCGACTTCGGCGGAGCGCAGCGATGAACCGCCGCCGCGTAGGCGCGCGCTGGGTGGGCCCGGCGCTGGCCCTGGGCCTGGTGGCGGCACTGGTCGCGATCGTGCTTTCGCTCTCGGGTAGGGGCTGCGACCTGCTCGATCCTTCGCGGCGCCTGGTGCGCGAGCGCCTCCGCGAGCAACTCACCGCCCGCCTGAGCGCGCGGCGCTGGTTCCGGCGCTCGCCCGAACGCGCGCTGGTGGGCAACTACGACGTCGCGCCCCTGGTGCTGCGCTTCTACCAGCGCCGCGGGTTCGATGCCGCCTGGAGCGCGAAGCGGGGCCTGCGCGCCGAGGCCCTGCAACTGGTCGATGCGCTGGAAGCCGCGCCGCGCGATGGCCTCGAGCCCGGCGACGCCCAGGCGGACCAGGTGCGGGCGCGGGTCGCGGTCCTGTCGTCCACCCGCGAAGCGCTCGGTCGCAGGCCCGAGCCGCGCCTGCTGGCCGAGACCGACATCCTGCTGACGCGCTCGTTCTTCAAGCACGCCGTGCATCTGCATTCGGGAATCATCGACCCGGCGCGGCTGCCTTTGGACTGGCACCTGACCCCGCGGCGGGCTGACCTGGTGAAGGTGCTCGAACAGGCACTCGCCACGAGCAACGTGGCCGGGGTGTTCGCGGACCTCGAGCCGGCGCACCCGGGCTACGCGGCGCTGCGCACGTTGCTCGAACGCTACCGGGAGATCGCTCACGCGGGTGGGTGGCGCGGGGTGCCGCCGGGCCAGCCGCTGCGGAGCGGGAGCGTGGGCGAACGCGTGTGGTTGCTGCGCGAGCGGCTGGTCGCCGAGGGCGACCTCGACTGTTCCCTCGCGGGCGGCGAGATGTTTGACGCCGCGCTGGTCGCGGCGGTCCGGCGGTTCCAGGCGCGCCACGGGCTCGACCCCACGGGTGTGGTGGGCGAGCGCGACCGGGTGGAGCTCGACGTGCCGGTGGAGGCGCGCATCCGGCAGATCACGCTCAACCTGGAACGCTGGCGCTGGCTGCCCGCCAGTCTGGGCGATCGCCACCTGCTGGTGAACATCCCCGGCTTCACGCTCGAGGCGCGCGAAGCGGACCGCGCGGTGCTGGCCATGCGCGTCGTGGTGGGCAGTGAGCTGAGCCGCACGCCCATGTTCAGCGACTCGATCACCTACCTCGTCTTCAACCCGGTCTGGGAGCTGCCGCCCGAGATCGCGAAGAACGAGGTGCTGCCCGCGATCCAGAAGGATCCGGAGTACCTGGCGAAGAATCACCTGCGCCTTTACCGGGGAAACGACCTCACGGCGCGAGAGGTGGATCCCGCGAAGGTGGACTGGAAGCAGGTCACGCCGGAGGAGTTCGACTTCGCGGTCAAGCAGGACCCCGGGCCCGGGAACTCGATCGGCCACGTGAAATTCATGTGCCCGAACCAGTTCGCGGTCTACCTGCACGACACCCCGGCCGGGCACCTGTTCAGCGCGCCCCAGCGCGACTACAGTCACGGCTGCGTACGCGTCGAGCGTCCGCTGGAACTGGCGCGGTACCTGCTGCGCGGCAAGGCCGACTGGGACTCAGCGCGCATCGCGGCGGCCTTCGAGACGCTGAAGAACAAGCTGGTCGAGCTGCCCGAGCCCGTGCCGGTCCACATCCTCTACTGGACGACCTGGGTGGATGACCGGGGGGTGGCGCAGTTCCGGCGCGACGTCTACGCCGTGGACAGCCTGCTCACGGATGCGCTCAGTCGCGCCCGCAGGCTGCCCGCGCCCGCGCTCGAGTGGGCCCGCATCCGCCCGCACGATTCGGCGAGCAGGGCGCTGCCGTCTCGCGCCGGCGCGGCGCCGGGCCCGGGGAGCGCCGGCGCGGCTCCCGCCAGGGCGGGCCGTCGTTGACCCCTCCGCGGCACCGGTGTAGCGTCCCGCGCCGTATGTCCACACCCTCCTTCGACCTCGCGGCCCTCGCGGCCCTCGTCGCGCGCTTCGCCGGGCGCCGCGTCGCGGTGCTGGGCGACTGCATGCTGGACCGCTACCTGTGGGGCCGGGTCGAGCGCATCTCGCCCGAGGCCCCCGTACCGGTGGTCGAGGTCGAGCGCGAGAGCAGCACGCTGGGCGGGGCGGGCAACGTCGCCGCCAACCTCGCGGCGCTCGGTGCCGCGCCGCTGCTGCTCGGCGTGGTGGGTGAGGATGACGACGGCCGGCGGCTGCGCGAGGCCTTCGCTGCGCGCGGGCTCGATCTCGGCGGCGTGGTGACGGACGCCACGCGGCCCACCACGGTCAAGACCCGCATCGTCGCCCACGCCCAGCAGGTGGTGCGCGCCGACCGTGAGTCGCGTGCCGACCTCTCGGGCGCGGCCCTCGCGCGCCTGCTCGAGATCGTCGAGCGCGAGTTGCCCGGATGCGAGGGGCTGGTGGTGAGCGACTACGGCAAGGGCGTGATCCACCCCGGCACGCTCGCGCCCGCCCTGGGCGCCGCGCTGCGCGCGGGCTGCGCGGTGAGCGTGGACCCCAAGGAAAGCCACATCGATGCCTACCGCGGGGTGAGCATCCTGACGCCCAATCAGCACGAGGCCGGCTGGGTGCAGGGCCGGCGCGTGACCGACGAGGCGAGCCTGCTGGAGGTCGGCTGGGGCCTCCAGCAGCGGCTCGACGCCGCGGCCGTGCTGGTGACGCGCGGGGCCGGCGGCATGAGCCTGTTCGAGCGCGGCGGCCGCTACACCCACCTGCCCACCGTGGCGCGCGAGGTCTACGACGTCACCGGCGCGGGCGACACCGTGGTGAGCGTGGTGGCCCTGGCGCTGGCGGCCGGGGCCGATTTCCCCGCGGCCTGCCTGCTCGCGAACCACGCTGCCGGCATCGTCATCCGCGAAGTGGGCACCGCGTCCTGCACGCGCGAGCAGTTGCTCGGCTCGCTAGCGGGCGCGAAGTCGTGAATCCCGGCGCGTCCGGCGATTCCGGCGATCGCCCGGACGGGGCGCGCATCCTGCTGCCTGACGAGGCGCGGCGCGCCCTGACCGCCTGGCGCGCGGCGGGGAATCGGATCGTGTTCACCAACGGCGTCTTCGACCTGCTCCACCGCGGCCACGCCGAGTACCTGGCGAAGGCCCGCGCACTGGGAGAGCGGCTGGTGGTCGGGGTCAACTCCGACGCCTCGGTACGGCGCCTGAAGGGCCCGGCGCGCCCCATCGTGGTGGCCGCGGACCGCGCTGCGCTGCTCGAGGCGCTCGCCTGCGTGGACCTGGCGGTGATCTTCGACGACGACACGCCCGCGCGCCTCATCGAGGCCGTGCGCCCCGACGTGCTGGTGAAGGGCGGCGACTGGGTTGTGGAGCAGATCGTCGGCCGCGAGTTCGTCGAGTCCCATGGTGGCCGCGTGCTCAGCATCCCGCTGCGCAAAGGCTGTGGCACCACGGCGCTGGTCGAGCGCATCCGCGAGGGTAAGAGCGCGCTGGAGGGGTGAGGGTTCCCGGCCGCTCAGTCCACTTCGGGCCCCTGATTGACGAGATACTTGGCGACCACCGATTCGACCGGGTACGCCGCCTCTGCTCCCTTGTACAGTACCAGCAGGGCCTCGAAATCCGATTTCCAGCAGATGTCGCACGGGGCAAGAATGCAGGCGCTTCCCGGTTCATGCGTCAGCGACAGCCTGCCGTTCAGAAAGTGGTAGTGCTCATCCGGTTCCGCGACCGGATAGCCGTGCCTGAGCGGCGGGATGTCGTTGGGCTTGAACCAGAGCTTGATCTCCCGTTCGGCATCGACGGGATTCGCCGGGGCATGGATCAAGTTCTCCATCCGGTCACCGACGATCTTGCCCGATTCATCCTTGATGCTGATCACGCGCCGAGAGACCTGATGCAGCCGGGTCTTTCCTCGCGCGCCGTGAAGGGGTTGGTCGGACCGGAACATTGGCGGATCTTGCGGATCGCATCCGAGCCTGGTAGACGACTGCGATCACACGCCGCTTCCAGGCCTCGCCGGGGTAATGCAGCTTCCCCATGAGGCAGTCGATCAGCGGCGGGGAGAACGGTCTTCCCCGGTGTTCCTGGTAGCGTTCCTCGGCAGGCCTGCGGTTGACATGAACGATCTTCGCCCCCGCGTACCGCAGCCCCGTGTGCACCTCGGAAAGCACCGAAAGCACATAGCCGGTGAGTGAATACTTGAACGCGTCGGGCTTGATGAGCACCCAGGTCTGTTCAAGGTCCATTTCGTCCATGACGGATTCTCGCTGGTTGGCCTGCTCGAAGTGGCAACGCATCAGCCGGCGCAGCGCGTCCCCTTCGTCGATGGCCGGGATGAGAGTGGCCGCATCGCTCATGGCGGAACTCAGCGGCCAGGACGGGGCGCGTTTGCGTCGGCCGTCTCCGGCAGGACAGGTTCAGGAGTCAACCGGTCCAGGTGTGTGGTCGCGGGTCGCGCCTCCATTGGAACGCAGCGGCCGTTGGGATGTAGGATCCGCGGTGCTCGCAGGGAAGTCCCTGTCCCTCGTCATCGGGGAGCATTCTCGATCATTTCCCGGCGGTGCGGTGCCACGGTGCCTGGGCGCACCAGGCCCCGGCCGCCGGCGCGGGCAGCGCCCAGTCCGTCGGCGGCATGATCTCCAAGCTCCAGTCAGCGAAGATCGTCGCCGCCGCCGGCATCCCGCTGATCATCGCCAGCGGCCACCGCAGTGGCACGTTGGAGCAGGCGCTCGCGGGCGCGGATGTCGGCACGTTGTTCCTGGCCTCGGCCAGGAGACTCGCCAGCCGGAAACGCTGGATCGCGTTCTACCATCGGCCGACCGGCTACCTGGTCGTGGACGAGGGCGCGAAGAAGGCCCTGACGACGGGCGGCCGCAGCCTGCTTGCCCGAGGAGTGGTCGAGGCGGGCGGCGCGTTCTCATCGGGCGATGTGGTGGCGATCCGCGATCGCGACGGAATCGAGTTCGCCCGTGGCGTTGCGCGGCTTGCGGCGGCGGACGTCGCGGGCGCGCGCCAGAACAGGATCACGCCGGAAGTCGTTCATCGCAACGACCTGGTGTTGCTGTGAGCCCGTCATGAACCTGCCGGAAGAGATGCGGCGACTGGCCGTGCAGGCCCAGATGTCCTCACGCCAGCTGGCGAAGCTGACGATGCTGCAGAAGAACGACTGCCTGCTTGCGATGGCCGATGGCCTCGTCAGGCACGCTGCCGCCATCAAGTCCGCCAACGCGCAGGACCTCGAAGCCGGACGCGCGGCCGGGCTGTCGTCGGCCATGCTCGACCGGCTCGCTTTGGACGACAGGCGGATCGAGGCGATGGCGCGCGGCCTGCGCGAGGTCGCGGCGTTGCCCGATCCGGTAGGGCGCGTTCTGGACGAACGCACGCGGCCGAACGGCTTGAGATTGCGCAAGGTCGCGGTGCCGATCGGCGTCGTCGCCATCATCTACGAGTCGCGCCCGAACGTGACCGCCGACGCTGCCGCGCTGTGCCTGAAGGCGGGCAACGCCACGATCCTGCGCGGCGGCAAGGAGGCCATCCGCTCGAACCAGGCGATCGCCTCGGCGATGCTTGACACGGGGGCAGGAGCGGGCCTGCCGGCGAACGCCGTGCAGCTCGTCCAGACGGCCGACCGCGACGCGGTGCGGGAACTGGTGCAGTTGGTCGGGCTGGTGGACGTGGTGATCCCGCGCGGCGGCGAGTCGCTCATCCGGGCCGTCGCGGAGGCCGCGCGCGTGCCGGTCATCAAGCACTACAAGGGTGTCTGCCACGTCTATGTGGACCGCGACGCGGACCCGGACATGGCCGAGGCGATCGTCATCAACGCCAAGTGCCAGCGTCCGGCGGTGTGCAACGCGATGGAGACGCTGCTGGTGGATGAGGCCGTCGCCGGGCCATTCCTGCCCCGCATCGCCGGAGCGTTGAAGGCGCGGAAGGTCGAACTACGCGGCGACGACGCAACCTGCCGCCTCGTGCGGGACGTGAGGCCGGTGACCGAGCAGGACTACTCCACCGAATACGCCGACCTGATCATGAACATCCGCGTCGTACCAGACGTGGGCGCGGCCATCGCGCATATCAACCATTACGGCTCGCGACACAGCGACGCGATCGTGACGGCCAACGAGGCGGCGGCGCAACGGTTCATGCAGGAGGTGGACTCGGCGGTGGTCTACCACAATGCCAGTACGCGGTTCACCGATGGCGGTGAGTTCGGCATGGGCGCCGAGATGGGCATCGCGACGGACAAGATCGGCGTGCGAGGGCCGATGGGGCTGGAGGAACTGACCAGCTACAAGTGGATCGGCATCGGCGCCGGCCAGGTGCGGGGATGACGCCTCCGGCCGCTCGAGCAGCCCATCCCCCACCACCACGACCACGGGCGCGCGCGCACGAGTCAGGATGATCTTGCAGGTGTCGCGCAGGTTCGCGGCGTCCATCAGGCGTCAGCCGCCGGATTTCATCACGGAGAGGCAGGTCGACGAATCAGTCTTCGCCCGCACCGCGCACTCCGCGATGGCACCCGCGACGGCGGCCATCGGGCCGACACCCACGCGCGACGAGACCTCCGCCATGCGCCGCACGATGGCCGGAACGTGGGGGCGGCTCCGGGCGCGGCTGGCCCAGCAGCCGGATGGCGTACTTGCGGTGGCGGCCGCAGATGCTGCAGAACTCGTCCAGGATAGTCCCCTTGGCGGCGGGGCTTGCTGCGCTGACAGCGGCCATGGATGGCCCGCAGGTACTCACGCCGTCCCAAGCTTGTCATCTGCCGTGGCCCTCCCGGCAGGAGGGTTACCTATCAGATGGCGCGACGATCCACCCACGGCTACATTCTGAACCGCTTGATTCGGCGGCTTGCTTTGCCCCTCCCACCCGGTTAGCGTATCTCGTCCATTTCTAGGGGTGCTCCCCGTGGGGCGCTCCTGTCCCCCGTATCCGGAGGTTCGGACACGGGTCCCTCGGCCGGAACGGGATCCAGACGATGGCGCATACGTTCCACAACTTCATCGGTGGCCGCTGGGCGCCGGCGCGTTCAGGCAGGACCTTCGCCAACTCGAACCCCGCCACTGGCGAGGTCCTGGGCGAATTTCCGGCCTCGGGCCCTGAGGACGTGAACGACGCGGTCGAGGCGGCAGCGGGGGCCTACCCCGCGTGGCGGCTCACGCCCGCACCCCGGCGGGCCGAGATCCTGTTCCGGGCCGGCGAGATCATGCGGGCACGCAAGCAGGACCTGGCCCGCGCGATGACCCGCGAGATGGGCAAGGTGCTGGCCGAGGCCGGCGGCGACGTTCAGGAAGGCATCGACATGGCCTTCCACGCGGCGGGCGAAGGGCGGCGCATGCACGGCGTCACGACCCCGAGCGAGATGCCCGACAAGTGGGCGATGTCGGTGCGCGTGCCGATCGGTGTGGTCGGCGTCATCACGCCCTGGAACTTCCCCTTCGCCATCCCGACCTGGAAGCTTCTGCCCGCGCTGGTGGCGGGCAATACCGCGGTCTTCAAGCCGGCGTCCGAGACGCCGAAGCTGGCCTGGCACCTGGCGAGCATCCTCGAAGAGGCCGGGCTGCCGGCGGGGGTGCTGAACCTGGTCTTCGGCAACGGCGCGCAGGTCGGCGATCCGCTGGTGGCGGACCCGCGCGTGCCGGTCATCTCCTTCACCGGCTCGACCGAGGTTGGGCTCAGCATCGCGACCCGCGCCGGAGCATTGGGCAAACGGGTCGCGCTCGAGATGGGCGGCAAGAACGCCGTGATCGTGATGGACGACGCGGACCTGGCGTTGGCGACCGAGGCCATCCTGTGGAGCGCCTTCGGCACGACCGGGCAGCGTTGCACTGCGTGCAGCCGCGTGCTGGTGCACGAGCGCGTGCATGACGAACTGGTGCAGCACCTGGCGGACGGTGCGCGCGCGCTCAGGCTCGGCGACGGGCTCGATCCCGCGACGCAGGTCGGGCCGCTGATCAATCGCGGCCAGGTCGAGCGCGTCCAGAGCTACGTCAAGATCGGTTTCGACGAGGGTGCGAAACTGGTGGCGGGTGGCGTGCCGGCCACCGAGGGGGCGCTGGCGAAGGGGTGCTTCTTCCGGCCCACGGTGTTCGCCGGCGTCAGGCCCGATGCGCGCATTGCGGTCGAGGAGATCTTCGGCCCGGTGTTGTCGGTGGTGAAGGTGAAGGACTTCGCCGAGGCGGTGCGGATCAACAACGCTTCGCGCTTCGGCCTCTCGTCGTCCATCTTCACCCGCGACGTGAATCGCGCCTTCGCCGCGATGCGCGACCTCGATACCGGCCTCGTCTACGTGAACCACGGCACCACCGGGGCCGAGATCCACCTGCCGTTCGGGGGCATGCGCGGCACGGGCAACGGTCACCGCGAGGCCGGGCACACGCTGCTGGACCCGTTCACCGAGTGGAAGAGCATCTACGTGGATTTCAGCGGCCGCCTGCAGCGGGCGCAGATCGACATCGTCTAGACCTGGCGTCGAGCCGGTCGCGGACAGTGGTCCGGGGCCGTCAACGCCAGGCACATGGAGGCCGGGATGAACCTTCACGAATACCAGGCCAAGGAGTTGTTCGCGCGCTACGGGTTGCCGGTGCTGCCGGGGCAGGTGGCGGTCACGCCCGAGGAGGCCGGCGACATCTCGACCGCGCTGGGCGGCACGGTGGTGATCAAGGCGCAGGTGCTGGTGGGCGGCCGCGGCAAGGCGGGTGGCGTGAAGCTGGCGCACACGCCCGAGGAGACGATCGAAAAGGCCCGCGACATCCTGGCGCTCACCATCAAGGGGCTGCCGGTGCGCAAGGTCCTGGTGACCCGGGCCGCCGAGATCGCGCGCGAGCTGTACCTCTCGATCCTGCTCGATCGCAGCCGCAAGCTGCCGCTGGTGATGCTCTCGGCCGAAGGTGGCGTGGACATCGAAGAGGTCGCGCGCACCGCGCCGGAGAAGATCATCAAGTGGCCGATCCCACTCGACGGCCCGCGGCCCTACCAGGCGCGCGCCCTGTTCAAGCCGCTGCTGAAGGACGGCGGGCAGGTCCAGCAGGCGGCCGACATCCTGATGAAGCTGTGGCGGGTCTGGTCCGAGGGCGATTGCTCTCTGGCCGAGATCAACCCGCTCGCGGTCACGCCCGAGGGCAAGGTCCTGGCGCTCGACGCCAAGGTCTCGCTCGACGACAACGCCGACATCCGCCATCGCGACTGGGAGAACTGGCGAGATCCGGCCGACGAGACGCCGGGGCAGCGGCTGGCGCGCGAGAAGGGGCTCTCGTACGTCAAGCTCGACGGCGACATCGGCTGCGTGGTGAACGGCGCGGGACTGGCCATGGCGACGATGGACCTGATCAAGCACTACGGTGGCGAGCCGGCCAACTTCCTCGACATCGGCGGCTCCTCGAGCCCCGAGAAGGTGACCGCGGCGCTGCGCATCATCACCGGGGAGCCCCGCTCCCGCGTGCGGGCCATCCTCTTCAACATCTTCGGTGGGATCACCCGTTGCGATGACGTGGCGAACGGCATCGTGCGTTCGCTCGAGGAGTCGCCGCTCGGCGTGCCACTGGTGATCCGGCTCACCGGCACGAACGATGAAGCGGCGCGCAAGATCCTGGCGGACCACGGTCTGTCGGCCACCACCAGCATGGACGAGGGCGTGCGCACCGTGATCGCCCGGGCGCAGGAGGTGACGGCGTGAGCATCCTGATCGACAGGAACACCCGACTGGTCGTGCAGGGCATCACCGGGCGCGACGGCGCGTTCCACACCAGGCAGATGCTGGACTATGGGACCAGGGTGGTGGCGGGCAGCACCCCCGGCAAGGGGGGTGAGGTCGTCCACGGCGTTCCGGTCTTCGACAGCGTGGCCGAGGCGGTCGCCGCCACGAAGGCCAACGCCTCGGTGATCTACGTGCCCGCGGCTGCCGCGGCTGACGCCATCTACGAGGCCGCCGATGCGGGCGTGGGGCTCATCGTCTGCATCACCGAGGGCCTGCCGGTGCGCGACGCGCTGGCGGCCTGGCACCATGTGGCGGCGCTGCGCGAGCGGGGCAAGAACGGCAAGCCGCGCCTGCTGGGTCCCAACTGCCCGGGCCTGATCAGCCCCGGGCAGAGCAAGGTCGGCATCCTGCCCGGCCGCATCACCAAGCCCGGGCCGGTCGGCGTGATCTCGCGCAGCGGGACGCTGACCTACGAGGTCGTTCAGCAACTCACCCACGCCGGGCTCGGCCAGACCACCTGCCTGGGGATCGGCGGCGACCCGGTCATCGGCACCAACTTCATCGACGCCCTGACCTTGTTCGAGGCCGACCCGAAGACCGAGGCGATCGTCCTGATCGGTGAGATTGGCGGTACCGACGAGGAGGAGGCAGCCCTGTTCATCAAGCGCCGCGTGAGCAAGCCGGTGGTGGCGTTCATTGCCGGCCAGACCGCCCCTGCGGGCAAGCGCATGGGGCACGCCGGGGCGATCATCGCGGGTGGCACGGGCACGGCGGCCGAGAAGATGGCGGCCTTCGAGGCCGTGGGCGTGCCGGTGGCGCGCATCCCCTCGGAGATCCCCGGCCTGATTGCCGGGGCGCTGGGGCGCAGGCGTTCGCATGGGACCCTGGTGACGGAGGGCCGGGCGAAGAAGAAGACGCGCAAGGCGAAGCCTGCAGGCGGGCGCGGCAAAGCCGCGGCACGTCCCGCGCGCAAGGCCGCGGCACGTCCTGTGCGCAGGGCCGCGGCACGTCCTGTGCGCAAGGCCGTGGCACGTTCCGCACGCAAGACCGCGGCACGTCCCACCCGCCGGCCCGTGCCGAAGAAGCCGTCCGGGAGTAGAGTGTCGCGGAGCCGTCGGCCGCGCTGAATCAACGACTACGACCCCGGGCTCCGCACGAAGGTCCGGGTCTACCAAGGAGCAACCATTGTCGCTCGAACGCACACTCTTCATCGTCAAACCGGACGCCGTCCGGCGGAACCTCGTGGGCCGGATCCTCGCGCACGTCGAGGCGCAGGATTTCCGCATCGTCGAGGCCCGGCTGGCCCGGCTCACGCGCGAGGAGGCCCAGACCTTCTACGCCGAGCACCTGGGCAAGCCCTTCTTCAACGATCTGGTGGAATACATGACCTCCGGTCCGGTGTTGCTGGTCTGCCTGGAGCGGGAGGGGGCCGTGGCCAAATTGCGACAGGTCGTGGGCGCGACCGATCCGGCCCTGGCTGCCCCCGGTACGGTGCGGAAGCTCTTCGGGGAGAGCAAGCAGTCCAACTCGGTCCACGCCTCGGACAGCCCGGCCAGCTCCGCGCGCGAGGTGAGGTTCTACTTCGGGACGGCGGCCCTCGTCCGGTGAGGGGCCAGCCTTCGGATCCGAACCAGCGCCCCGGCGCCCGGACCGGCGCCCCGCAAACGGCAGGCTGGCAACATCCTGGCCGGGCCCGAAAGCCGGGTGGACGCGGCTCTTGGGCCTGTGCTAACTTCCAAGTGCTTCGCAGCCCGCTCCGGCGGGTTTATCTTGTATGTCCAGATTTGTCATAGATCTCGGCTCGTTGCGTCAGGGCAGGACCCCCGTCGAGCTCGAGGCTGCGGCCCAGGATCTTGAATTGTCGCCCGACGGTTGGGCAGGTCCAGTCCGGGGCGTATTCGAGGTCGAGAAGACGGGTGAGAACGTGACGGTCCGCGGTTCGGTGGCCGCGACTGCGCGGCTCGAGTGTGTGCGCTGCCTGACGGAGTTCGATCTGCCGGTCCAGGTGCCGCTGGAGATCTTCGCCGAGCGTGCCGGCAGCGGCTGGCAGCGCGACGAGGAAGCGCTCGAGCGCGACGATTACATGAAGTTCCACGATGGGCGGCAGCTCGATCTGCGCGCCAGCGCGCGCGAGTTGCTGTTGTTGGAGCTCCCGATGGTCCTGCATTGCCGGGAGGACTGCCCGGGGCTGTGTCTGAAGTGCGGCGCGGACTTGAACGCGGGGCCCTGTGGGTGCCCGTGCGCCTGAGAGTCGGTTCTGGACGGTTTGAGCGAGGAGGAAGGAAGCCATGGCGGTACCCAAGCGGAGGCATTCCAGCACCCGCGGCAAGAAGCGCCGCACGCACTGGAAGCTCAAGCAGCCGGGGCTCAACACCTGCGGCCATTGCAGTTCTCCCAAGCAGTCGCACCGGATCTGTCCGAACTGCGGCTGGTACGACGGCGAAGAGATCGTCCCGCCGCGCGAGGACTAGGGGCTTTCCGGGGCCCCCATGATGGCGGACTCGGTCCCCCACATCGGTATCGACGCCATGGGAAGCGACCACGGCCCTCAGGCTGTGGTCGACGGTGTCGTGCTCGCCCAGCGCCAGATGCCGGGCCGTTTCCGTGTCACGCTGGTGGGTGACGAGCCCGAGATCCGCGGCGCGCTCTGTCATGCTCGCGCGGAGTCGAGCCTGCCGCTCGAGGTGGTGCACGCGGCCGAGCGCATCGAGATGTCCGAGAAGGCTGCGAGCGCGGCCCGGCGCAAGAGCGGCTCCTCGCTCGGCGTGCTGACCCAGTTGCACAAGGACGGCAAGGTGGACGCTCTCTTCAGCGCCGGGAACACGGGCGCGCTGGTGGCCACCTCACTGCTGGGCCTGGGCCGGATCGAGTCGGTCTCGCGCCCGGCGCTGGCGGCGATCATGCCCAATCCGAGTGGTGGCACCGTGCTGCTCGACGTGGGGGCCAACTCGGACTGCAAGCCCTCGTGGCTGGTCCAGTTCGCCCACATGGGCTCGGTCTACGCGCGCTACCTCCTGGGCCGCACGGAGCCACGGGTCGGGCTGCTCTCGATCGGCCAGGAAGACACCAAAGGCAACGCCCTGGTCTTGGAGACGCTGCCGCTGCTGCGTCACGCCCGGCACCTGAATTTCATCGGTAACGTCGAAGGCCGCGACATCCTCAAGGGCACCTGCGACGTTATCGTGACGGACGGTTTCACCGGCAACGTGGTGCTGAAGACCGCCGAGGGCGTGGCGACCATGCTGGGGCACAAGGTGAAGCAGGAACTCGGGCACGACCTGCTCGCCCGCGTCGGGGCCCTGTTCCTGATGCCCGCGCTCAAGCGCGTCAAGGCCGAGGTGGACTGGGAGGAATACGGGGCCGCACCCCTGCTCGGAGTGAACGGGGTCTGCTTCGTGGGGCACGGTTCGAGCGGGCCGCGGGCCGTCTGCAGCGCGATCCGCACCCTGAGCCGTTTCGTGGAGTTGCGGGTGAACGAACACATCCGTGAGGAGATCGAGGCGGACCATGACTCGGCGGCCTGATGCGGTGGAGTGCGACACGGCCGACCGTGGCCGGCGGGATGGCCTCATGAGGCTGGCATTCCTGTTCCCGGGCCAGGGGGCCCAGGCGGTCGGCATGGGCAAGGCCCTGGCCGAGGCCTTCCCGGTGGCCCGCGAGGTCTTCGCCGAGGCCGACGAGGCGCTGGGTTTCCGGCTCTCAGAGATTTGCTGGGAGGGTCCGGCCGAGCGGCTCCGCGAGACCCGCTACACCCAGCCGGCGCTGCTCACGCACAGCGTGGCGGCCTGGCGGCTGGCGGAGCAGGCAGGCCTGCGGCCCGCATGGACCGCGGGGCACAGCCTGGGCGAGTACTCGGCCTGCGTGGCCGCGGGGGCGCTCGAGTTCCGCGATGCGGTGCGGCTCGTGCATCTGCGCGGCACCCTGATGTTCGAGGCCGGGCAGCAGCGGCCGGGGACGATGGCGGCTCTGCTGGGCGTGGACCGCGAGGCGGCGGAGCGCATCTGCAGAGCAGCGGCGCAGCAGGGGATCGTGGTGCCGGCGAACTTCAACGCCCCGGGGCAGGTCGTGATCTCGGGGGAGCGGTCTGCGCTCGAAGAGGCCGCGCGGATCGGTCCCGAACTCGGCGCGAAGCGCGTCGTCATGCTCGAGGTGAGCGGTGCGTTCCACTCGCCGCTGATGGAGTCAGCAGCCCGTGGTCTGGCCGAGGCGCTCGACCGGACGACGTTCCGCGAGTCCCGCTGCCCGGTGGTCGCCAACGTCTCGGCCGCGCCGTTGTCGCGGGCGGACGAGATCCGCGATGCCCTGAAGCGCCAGGTGCTGGGGGCGGTGCGCTGGGAGGATTCCATGCGCTTCCTGCTCGAGTCGGGCGCCGGGGGTTTCGTGGAGATCGGTACGGGCCGCGTGCTGCGCGGCCTGTTGCGGAGTATCGAGAAGACCGCCGTATCCTGGAACATCGAGGACCCCGCGACGCTCGAAGCCACGTTGGGTGAGCTGGGTGTGCAGCGCGCGGTCCCGGAGGGCGCCTGATGGAACAGAACGTGGAGCGGAAGGAGGCCGGCGTGGACCGGGAACTGGCGGGGCAGGTCGCCTTCGTCACCGGCGGCGCGGTGGGGATCGGGCTGGCGATCGCGAAGCGGCTGGGGGCGCGAGGTGCGCACCTGGTGCTCTTCGATCGCGACGCGACCGCTGTGGCGACCGCTGCCGAGGAGTTGCGCTCGCAAGGAGTCGAGGCGCGTGCGCTGGCGGTGGATGTGGCCGATGCTGCCTCGGTGGAGGCCGCGTTCCAGGAGATGGTCGAGGCTTGCGGGCGCGTGGACATCCTGGTGAACAACGCCGGGATCACGCGCGATGGATTGCTCGTCCGGATGACGGACGAGCAGTGGGACCAGGTGCTGGCGGTGAACCTCAAGGGTGCCTTCAACGGGTGCCGTGCGGTCGCGCGGCCCATGATGAAGGCGCGCTATGGGCGTATCGTCAACATCTCGTCCGTGGTGGGACTGATGGGCAACAGCGGACAGGCCAACTACGCGGCTTCCAAGGCCGGCCTGCTGGGCCTGAGCCGTTCGCTGGCCCGCGAGCTGGCCTCGCGGGGTATCACGGTGAACGCGGTCTGTCCGGGATTCATCGAGACCCGGATGACCGCGAACCTGCCCGAGACGGCGCGCGCGGAGTTGCTGGCCCGCATCCCGCTCGGGCGGCTGGGCCAGCCGGAGGACGTGGCGGAGGTCGTGGCGTTCCTGACCTCGCCCCGCGCTGGCTACGTGACCGGCCAGACCTGGGCGGTGGATGGCGGAATGGTGATGGAGTAGTCGCAGGGCGCGGATGCGCCCGGGCGGTGTGAGGATGGACAACCCAATCAGGAGGTGTGGACCGTGGCAGCATTCTCGGAAGACCGCGTGAAGGAGATCATCGCCAAGGAGTTGGAAGTCGGAGTCCAGCAGCTGACCCCCGAGGC
>Ga0315283_10000270_pt1 | contig 36067 bp, 33 predicted proteins | sample YL17G09_0_MG_FD_204541 | JGI IMG/M metagenome (GOLD analysis project Ga0315283, IMG submission 204541) | Sediment microbial communities from Yellowstone Lake, YNP, Wyoming, USA - YL17G09_0 | ecosystem: Environmental > Aquatic > Freshwater > Lake > Sediment | place: USA: Wyoming | collected...
AGCGCTTCGTCAAGAACATGCTTGCCGGGGTCGGCGGCGTGGACCTGGTGCTGCTGGTGATCGCCGCCGACGAGGGCGTGATGCCCCAGACCCGCGAGCACCTCGCCATCGTGCGGCTGCTCGGCGTGACGCGCGGCGTCATCGTGCTCACCAAGCGCGACCTGGTCGACGCCGACTGGATCGGGGAGATCCGGCGCGATGTCGCCGTACTGCTCGCCGGCACGCCCTTCGCCACCATGCCGGTGGTCGAGTTCTCCGCCGTGAGCGGCGCCGGCACCGCCGAATTGTTCGCCGCCATCGACGCGCAACTCGCCGGGCTTGCCCTGCGCCCCGCCGACGAGCCCGCGCGGCTGCCGGTGGACCGCGTCTTCATCGTCGAGGGCTTCGGCACCGTGGTGACCGGCACGCTGTGGCGCGGCCGCATCCGCACCGGCGACACGCTCGAGCTGCAGCCGCGCGGCCTGCCGGTGCGCGTGCGGCGCGTGCAGGTGCACGGCCAGACCGTCGAGGAGGCGCGCGCCGGCCAGCGCACCGCGGTGGCGCTGCACGGCGTCGAGCGCGAGCAGGTCGAGCGCGGCGACTGGCTGCAGGCGGCCGGGGCGCTGCGGCCCTCGAGCATCCTCGACGTGCGCTTCGAGGCGGTCGACGACCTGGAGAAGGATTGGCCCGCCAACACCCGCGTGCGCTTCCACCTTGGCGCGAGCGAGATCATCGGCCGGCTCGTGCTGCTCGAAGGCGAGAGCGTGGCGCCCGGCGGGAGCGCGCTGGCGCAGGTGCGCCTCGAGCGCCCGACCGTGGCCGCGCGCGGCGACCGGTTCGTCATCCGCCGCTACTCGCCCTCGCACACCATCGGCGGCGGCAGCGTGATCGAGCCCGTGGCCGCCAAGCGCCGCCGCCACGGTGCGCTCGAGGCGCTCGAGGTGCGCGAGAGCGGCTCGCTCGAAGCCCGGCTGCTGCAACTGGTCGAGGCCGAGGCCAGCCCCATCTCGACTTCGCGGCTGGCGCAGGTGGTGGGGGAGAGCCAGACCGTCACCCAGACCGCGCTCGAGCGGCTGCTCGAGGATCACGAGATCGCGATGCCGCTCGCCGACCGCTGGCTTGCGCTGAAGAAGTGGCACGGCGCGCTGGAGCACATCGAGCGCGAGGTGCGCGGCTACGCCGACAAGTACCCCGCGCGGTTCGGCTACCTCAAGGGCGAGTTGAAGAGCGGGCTCAAGGTGGCGATGGAGGGCACCCTGTTCGACATCGCGTTCAAGACGCTGGAGGAGGAGGGCCGCCTCGAGGTGCGCAGCCAGCGCGTGCGCCCCGCCGACTCGCCCTGGCAGCCGCCCGCCGCGACCGCGGAGGCGCTCAAGCGGCTCGAAGCCGACCTCGAGGCCACCGGCATGAGCGTGCCCGACGCGCTGCAGTGGCAGGGCAAGCTGGGGAGCGCTGCCTCGGAGGTTGCGACGCTAGGTCTGTTCCTGGAGCGGCTGGTGCGTGTGAACCAGGAACTGATCTACACCGCCCACCAGATGAAGGTCCTGCGCGCGAAGTTGGCCGATCACTTCGCGAAGAACGCCGTGCTCACGATGGCGGAGTTCAAGGAGATGGCTGGCGTGAGCCGCAAGTACGCGGTGCCCTTGCTGGAGCACTGCGATCGCGTGGGGTGGACGGTGCGCGCGGGGGATGAGCGGAAGCGGGGGGGGCGGCTGGCGTAGGGGAGGGGGCGAGGCTAGATGCCAGCCCAATCCCGATGCTGCTTCAACGCCTCCAGGCTCGGACGCAGAGCCTGATTATCAGGAACTTTGAGGACGTTCCCGTTCATCTGACCGTATGCAGTCTGTTTGATATCTTTGCTCACAAGCAAGCGGAGTTCGCTCGACGTATCGACCGCAACCAGTCCAAAATCGAACAACGAGTGGAGATCCGCGCGCAGGAGCAACCCATTGGACGGGTGGTTCGTCACTGGGCCGCGATACGGGACGATGTGCGCAGCCTCGAGCGCCTCAGAAGCGTCGTAGGCAGTTACAGCACAACGTCCTCCGTAGGCTGTCAGCAAGGTCTTCCGGAATCCAACTTGCCCCTGGCGCTGGGCGACCAGGGCCTGCACCTTGCGACGCTCGTCTTCAACGATCTTGGGGTTGAAGACCGAAGCTATGGCGTCAGCCCTTGATCGAGGGTCTGTGAGCAGGCCAGGGTGCTTGTCTTGGAAATGTACGTCCTTGACTCTGAAGTCCTCGAAGCCCTGGAAGTAGAAGTAGCCCTCGTCCCAGCCAGTCACGAGCGCCAAGCCTAGGATCCTATAGCGAACTCTTGGTTTTGGTTGAGTTTGGATCATGACGCCGACCGGGACTACGTCATCACGACAGAGCACCAGGCCTCTGTTGGTGAAGATCGCATCGCGAAGATCGGCATCAAGTCGTTCTTGATAATAATGGTAGGTCCAGGTCCCATCGGAACCGTGGATTACTTCCTTGTCTGGATATGGACCTGATAGGGACTGGCGAACGCTCAAGGCGTACTTGCTCCACCGCGGCTTATAGATGCCCTTGGCTTTGGAGGCCAGAAATGTGCCGTCGGTGAGCGGGCGTGGCCACGGCACTTCTTGCCCAGCATGTTCCTGAAACCACTCCAGGGCAGCGTGATGCTGGGGTGGTAGTGTTGGCAAGAACTCGAGGAGAGGATGCTGGATCATCGTTGACAGATGGCCTCAGTGTCACGGTGCATAGCAGAAGATAGCAATGCTACTCCGTACTTGAGTCGGTCTCCGATCGTTTCTCATCCCCCGGCTCCGCCGGCCGCACCATCAGCGTCTTCTCCCGCTCGCAGTAGACCAGCCCCGGCTTCGCCTTGCGCGGCTTCCGCACGTACTTCTTCTGCGTGACGATGACGGGGACCCGTCCTGCAGTGCGGGCCTGGGAGTAGAACGCGGCCCAGGCGGCGACCTCCTCGAGGGTCTGCTTCGAGGGCTCGTTCTTGCCCTTGCCGCGCCGCAGCACCACGTGCGAGCCGCTTGCGCCGCTGACGTGGAACCAGTAGTCCTCGGGCCGCGCGAGGCGATGGGTCAGGTAGTCGTTGCCCTCGCTGGTGCGCCCGATCAGCACGTCCCAGCCCTCTGTGCTCTTCAGGCGCCGCGGTTGCAGCTTCGCCGATGGCGCGCGCTCCTCGCCGGCGGCGACGGCGGCGGGCCGCGGCTCGGCGTTGCGCCCGCGCGGGCCGGCGGCACCGGGCGCCTTTGCCAGCTCGGGCGCGCCGATGCTGTCGCGCACGGTCTTGGGCAGTCTCGCGAGTGCGGCCTCGACGGCGCGCGCGAGCGTGTGGTCGAGCGCGGGGGCCGAGCCCTCGGCGGCCAGCTCCAACGCGGGCCGTGCCCGCTCGATCAGCACTTCGAGCGCGTGCAACTCGGCCTCGACGGCGCCGAGCCGCGGCGGCACGGCCTTGAGCCCGCGCTGGGCCTTGGCGGCGCGCTTGAAGTAGCGCGCGGCATTGCCTTGCGCGTTGAGCCTGGACTCGAGCGGGATCTCGTGCGTCACCGCGGGCTCGCCCGGATCGGGCAGCGCCACGCTCTCGGCGTGCGCGGGGACCTGCTTCAGGTACACGAGCAGGGTCTCGCCGAAGCGCCGGAACTGGGGCGCGCGCTCGGCCTCGGCCAGGTCGCTTTGCAGCGCATCGAGCTTGCGCGCCACGCGCCCGCGGTACTTGCGCAGCGCGCGCACGGCCAGGGCGAAGCGGGCCTGCTCTGCGGAGTCGGACGGGTGCTGGACCATGAAGGTCACCGTAGCCCGGCCGGGGGCCGGCGGCAACTGATGACTGGAACTGATGACTGGAACGCGGCTCCGCAGGATAGGCGGCTGAATCGGTTGTCCTCTGGCGGCGCCATCAGTGCAGGGCGACTCCGGGGAGCACGCAGGTCCAGCGGTTCCCGCGGCGGACTCCGAGAATCCGCGACCAAGACGACAAGCCGGGCACCAGAGAGTGCCCGGCTCGTCAGATGAGATGCGCCCTTATCGGATGACGACGAGTCTCCTGGTGAGCTGCTGGCCTTCAGCAGAGAGCCGGACGAAGTACAGGCCGGCCGCGGACCGGCGTCCCGCCCCATCGGCGAGGTCAAACCGGACGGAATGCTCACCGGCGGCCATCACACCCGATGTCAGCACGCGCACGCAACGGCCGCTCGCATCGAAAACCTCCAACGTGGCAGGTCCTTCACGCGAGAGCGCGAAGCGGATGTTCGCATCGCCCCGCGCCGGATTCGGGCGCGGCGCCGCCAAAGCGAGTCCACGCGCGGTCCCATCCTCCACCCCGAGGGTGCCGGCCGGGAGCGCCGTGACGAAGCGACTTTCGTTTCCGTGGATGTCGAGGGCCGAGAGCTTGTAGTAGTAGGGTGCGCCGGCGTACGACACGAAGCTCGTATCAGAGGTGCTCCCCACCAGGTTCCCGGGCGCCGGCGAGAACGACGGATCATTGTCCCGATACACATTGTAGCGGGCAAGATCAGGGGCAACGCTGGGCTCCCAGTGGAGCGAAGCGGTCCCATCGAAGTAGGTGGCGGCGATGAGGAGTGGCGCCGGTGGTGCCAGGTTGTCGATCGAATGGCCACTGTCAGGAACCGAGGACCAATAGATGCCCTCTTCCAGTTGCTCCGCCTCAACCATGAATAGCGTGTAGGGGTCGGAGTCTGGGGTCGCATCGAAGAGCGTCGGCGCGGTATAGCTGTAAGCTGGGAAGCCATGGGCGACCTGGCTGCCGACGTATTCCCAGTAGTAGAGCTGCGATCCCTCCGAAGTGGTCCTGAACACACGACCGTCGTTTGCGCTCAGGAGCCGGGACGCCCCCGCGGGCTGGACACGACCGGCCAGGGCCTGGAGCGCGAGGCCGGTCGGGACCTGCCGCCAGATCCAGTACGCATCGATCGGATTGCCCGGCGCCACGTCGAGGACGCTGGCGATCCAGCGGATGCTCACCTTGCCACCCTGGTCGTTGGGGACATCCGTGATGCTGACGATGTCCGGCTCGTTGACGGCCCGCTTGTAGACCACATCGGTCGAGGCGAAGCCGTGAGCTTCATCCTGAGAGCCTCCGAGCGTGTAGATGGTCGCCCGGTCATTGGTCGCAGCACCCACAGAGAAGAGCGGCACCGGGAGAGGCAACTCCTCCCTCCAGTTGCTCGCGCCGGGTCGGAAGCTGAAGACGTACGGCAGGATATTCGGCCAGGTGTCGAGGCCACCCAGGGTCCAGATGCGGCCGCGGCAGACCACGGCCGAGTGGTTCGAGAGCGGGACGGGCAGGTCGGGTGCCATCGTCCAGATTTCGGTCCCGGGGTCGTAGACATCCACCCACTGCTGACAGCCACCAACGCCGTAGCCCTGTGTCTGTCCGCCGACGACGTAGATCTTCCCGCCCAGTTCGACCGCGGCGCCGGTCTTGCGCGGGCGGGGCATGTCGTTGAGCCGGGTCCAAGTGTCAACCGCAGGATCGTAGACGTAGACGTCAGGGCGGGGCTCGTCGACGGCGCCGTCCAGTGACGACCCGCTGAAGACGTAGAGCTTGTCCTGCCATACGGCGCTGGCCATGCACGAGAGCGTCACGGGGAGCGGGGCGATCGGCGACCAGAGGTTCGTCGTGGGGTCGTAGACCTCGCCGCTGCTCACCGCGATCGCGCCCGTGCTCATTCCGCCGGCGACGTAGATCTTCCCATTGATGACGCCGGCGGCGAACAGGGCTCGATCAACCAACAACGAGGCCCGAGGCGACCAGGTGTCGGTGCGGGTGTCGAGGACCTCGAGCGTGGCGGTGTTCTGCCCACTGATGAGATAGATGTTCTGGCCGATGGTCTGCGCGATGGCCAAAGTCCGCGCGGAAATGAGCGGTGTCGTCGTGGTCCAGGCTTGGGCTGATGCGGTGCTGACGCAGAGCGTGAGCACCAGCGCGGCGAAAGGTCCCACACGGATGACGGGCGACATGGTGTACCTCCTCTTGAGAAAGGGTCCGGGTCCATGGTCGTGGCCCCGTTTGCCTGAACGACGAACCGCACGCTCCTCCGTTGGAACGGACGTTCCTCGTTGCAGGCGTTGCGTCCATCCGCGACTTCAGGAGTCTCGCGCGGCTTCGGACCTGCCGGAGAGTGGACCGTGAGTGGGAGGTGCACGAGGACTCAATCCAGAATCAGGGGGGCGGTCGGTCTGCGAAGGGGAACAGGGTCGGGGTCCGTGGGGATCGAATCCGGGCGCCCGAGGGGATTGCAGAGCGCGGGTGTTTCACCGCGACCGCTCCCGGAGGATCAACCTGCCGAGCACCTCGATGCCGTCCGCCTCGGTGGTGCGTCCGGTGGAGCGGAGCAGGCTCGCGAGGTTGAGGTGGTCGGCAGCTACTTGCGGGTGATGCGGGCCGAGTTCTGTCATGCCCCAATCGAGCGATTGCCAGTAGAGGATCTCGGCGAGCCCGAGCCAGCCCCGATGGTGATGGAACTGCGCCAGCAGTCCGAGATCGGATGCCGGGGATGGTGAACGGCGGCAACTCTCCAGCAGATGGCGGGCGGGCCAGAAGCAGACCTCGACCTCGGGCTGCCGGCCGCGACGATTGGGGAGCCCCCAGCCCAGGATCAGCGCACGTGATGGTCCGTGCGGCGGCTGCCAATCCGAGAGAACTTCCCGGATCCGGCGGCTGAAAGCTTGAGCGCGAGCCTCGTCGCCCAGTTCACGACACGCCTCCGCGACGAGATAGAGCGTGGCCGCGATCAGCGGGTGCCGAGGCTCGAGTCCTCCTTCGAGCAGCGCGAGAGAGCGCAAGAGGTCTTCGTGTGCGTCGTCCCAGCGTTCGACCCAGCCGTGGAGCTTGGCCTGTCGGCGGAGCGCCAGCGCCGCACTCAGGGTCGCGTGGCCTGCAACCTCGACTGAAGTGAGGGCCTGGGGAAGCCGGGTGGGCGCGGTGCCCGTGGATTCCAGGACGGGTGCGGCGGCCGTCTGGGCGGTGTCGCCTTCTGTCCGCGATGACCGGGACGGCGGGATCCGGCCACTCATCGGGTGCTCGACATCACGCGTCCAACTCGACGACCGTTGTCGTGCGCCAGACGAGCCACGTGGTGGAGGGAGCCTGCGTCGGCTCTTCCGAGCCCGCGGCGGGGATACTGCTTTGGATCAGACCTTGGGAGGCGAGTCGGCGTGTTTGGTCCGGCCTTTCGGCGCGTGCGCGGATGCCGTGCGCCAGCAACCGCAGGACCTCTTGGCTGTGCTGAAAGAACATGCGCATCTTCATTCGATACCTTCCTGGTTGTCGTGTGCCTGGCAGTTGTGGACATGGTGCGCCGGACGCTCGCTTTCCCACACTGTCTCCATGGTGAATCAGCCCGGCCGAACCAGGGTGAAAAACCTTCGCCAATCGCATAGAATCGTCCCGTGCCGCGGCCCCACGCTCTCATTGCCGGATCCAGCCTGAGGGCACGAGCCTGGCGAGGCCTGCTCGTCGGCTTGTGCGCCACCGCCATTGGTCTCGTCGTCCGCTCACGCGGTCCGGCCAGCTTGAAGTTCGAGCCCCGCCCGCTCGCCATCGGGTCGTTCACTTCTGCGCCGGTCAACGCCCTCGGGAACGCACAGGATGATTTCGTCCTGCTCAGCACACGGGCGCTCGTGATGGGCCGGCTGATGGGGGGCGAGTTTCGGGCTCTCTGGCAGCAGAACTTCGACTCCTGGGTACAGCTCGCCGGGGCGAGAGATGTCGACGGGGACGGTCTGGACGAGATCTGTGTGACGACCCGGGATTCCGCTGGAGCCTGGGCGGAGGTCTTCTCTTGCGCGCAATCCAGGATGTACCGCCTCGGCCCCATGCGGGATTCCGTCCTCGTCCCGCCCTCCACCGGGGAGTGTCAATTGTGGCCCGTTGCGGTCCTCGCGGACTCGGTGGGCACCCGCTCGCTTGCCTGCCTCGTCCAGACGATGCGGCACCGGCCGCGTGGGATCGCGTTGTACGACCTAACCACCTCGACCCGCCGCTGGTTCTTCCCAATGGGCGCGTGGCCCGAGGCCGTCCTCGCCACGGATCTCGTGGGCGGCGCGTCTCCGGAGTTGCTGGTCGGGGGGAACTCGACGGCAAACGGTCTCGACTTGAACGGCACGGACGATAGTCATGCCTGCGTTCTTGCTCTGGATGCGACGGGCCGCCTTCTCTGGCGGACCGTGGTGGCCCAGGAATTCGCTCGTGTCTTCCTGCTCGCTCTGACGGCTAAACCTGGTCAGCCCCACCAAGTCGTGGCAGCCGTCAGCAGCCACCGTGCTAACAACCCCGAGCCGTGCAAGCTGGCGGTACTGGACGGGCGTACCGGTGAGATCCTGAGGGATCGCGAATTCCCGAACAGCCTGGGGCAGCCCCGTCTCCTGGATCCGACCCGCGGCAGCTTCGTCGTGGGGTGTGCGGATGGGGCCCTGCGGACGTTCGACAATGATCTTCAACAACTCGGGCAGTACCGCGCGCGCGCGGCCATCGAGGCGTGGGGTTGTGTGGACCTGACGGGCGACGGCGTGAAGTCCGTGGTTGCCAGCACGAATCGAGAGATCCTGATCCTCGACGAGCGGCTTCGTCTGCAGGGTCGCTATCCGATGAAAGCGCCGGGTTCGGGGCCCACGCCCCTTGCCATTGTCCGTGCGGGACTGAGGTCCTACCGCGTGCTGACGACCCAGGGGGACGTGGTGCTCTTCGATGATGTCCTCCAGGTTCCACCCTTGGCGGATCCACCCCGTGTCGGCGGAGTACTCGCAGGGGGGCTGCTCTGCGGCATGGTCGCCGCCGCGCTCTGGCCCCTGGGCCGTCGTGGCAGGATGCCCTCCATCCGCGAGTCGCGCGATTTCCTCGTGGATTACCGGCAAGTGCGCCACGACATCCTCGATGACGTGAGGCCGTTCGGAGCGTTGTGGAACTGGGCCCACGAGGCGGTCGCGGACGCGCCGGTGCCGCTGGCCACGTTCGAGAGCGCCCGGGACCAGTTCACCACGATCGGCCGCGGGACTCTCGATCGTTTCATCGCTCGCGCCGGGACGCTCCAGGTGGACGGGGAGTGCGTCGAGCGGATGCGGGGGCTGCTCCGGGAACTGGAGCAGCTGCTGCACCAGCCGGTCATGGGGCCTCGCGAGGAGTTGGCGGAACGGGCGCGTCAGGCTGCGCAGACCATGCGGGCCCTGTCCGACGCCTGTGCGTTGGCGTATCGACAGGTGGCGGAGCGCGGGCCGTGTCGCGCGGATCGCGCGGTGCAGGACGCCCTGCAGGCGAAGCAGGGCAGCCTGGTGCAGCGCGGCGTGGCTGTACATTCGTTCATGGGTGCGGGCGCCGGGGTCCCGGTGCTCTTCGATTCCGGGGAGCTGCGGGAACTCATTGGGCAGTTGCTCGAGAACGCACTGGCCGCCCTGGAGGGTGTGCCCGATCCGGAACTCCACGTCAGCGTGCGGCTCGACCCGCTGGACTGCCGCCATGTGGTTGTGCGCGTCATCGACAATGGTCCGGGGATTGCAGCCGAGCTGCGCGAGACGGTGTTCCAGCCCGACTACTCTTCGCGTCCCGGGGGTGGCTTCGGTCTCGGTCACGCGCGGGAGGTGGCACGCGCCTGGCGATGCGACCTGGTCATCGACGATCCGCCCGAAGGCCGGGGGGCGGTGCTGCGGCTCGTCCTTGCCGTTCTCTTCCCCTTCGAGGAAGGGCGCACCGGTGCGCCGGAGGAGGACCACCGGCAGACGGTCGCCAGCCGGCCGGAGGGCAGTGCATGAAGCCGCGCCTTCTGCTCGTCGATGACGATGGGGCACGCGCCGCCCTGCTGGCTCGCACGCTGTCCCGCGATCACGAGTGCACCGTGACCCGTGCGGCAGACGAGGCCTTGCGCGCATTGGCAGGGGGGGGCTGGAGCGCCGTCGTGGTGGACTACGACCTGGGACGGGACGGGACCGGCGTTCTGGTCCTCCAGGCGGTCCGCCTGTTGAGCGAGCGGACTGTCCGGCTGCTCTACTCCTCGCACTTCAGTGGCGCGCTCGCCCAGGACGCCGAGCGGCTCGCCGGTGCCCACGCGGTCCTCGACGCGCGCCGGGCGGAGTTCCTGCTCGACCTCAGTCGGACGCTGGAGCAGTTGCTCGGATCGGGCAAGAAGCCTCTTGATGGTGCGCTGCTTCCACGTGGCGCCGCCGTCGGCCCCTGGTGCGCGCGCGCTCCCGCGTCGCTGCGACTGCTTGAGGAGTTGCGTCAGGCAGCGGCCGAGGGCGGGCCCGTCTACGTCCACGGCGAGACCGGGAGCGGCAAGCACCTGGCGGCGACGACGCTGCAACGGTGGCGGGAGGAGCGTGGTGAGACGCAGGTGCAGGTGGACAGTCCTGGCAGAGAGCAGCAGGCCCGCGTGATCAGGATCCCGCCTCTGCGTGAACGCCGTGAGGACCTCGCGGGTCTGAGCGAGAGGTGCCTCACCGGGTTCGCCGAGAATACCGGCCAACCCCCCAAGCATCTTGCCGATGAGGCCTTCACCGAGCTGCAACAGCGGGCCTGGTGGGGAAACGTTCGCGAATTGAATGCGGTTCTGTACCGCGCGGCACGAACTGCCGGCGGACGGCTGGAGATTACTGCACATGATCTCCCGCGCGACATCGTCCCCCCCGACTCGGCAATGCAGATCGCGAAGCACGGGGGCATGCTCCAGGCGGTGCTGCTGCACCTGCGCACCAAGCGTTCGATACGCGCCGCTTCCGAGCTGGCCGGAGAGGCGCGCCCGAACTACAAGCGACGCATGAAGCAGCTGGGGATCATGCGAGCCGACAGTCTGCAGGGATCCGACGAATCCGAAGAGGAATGACGCCGGGCGCCTCTGCTCGGCCGCACCGAGCACCACCATCCGGCGCAGCCCGGCCACGAAGGAGATCCCCGGCCATGAAGCGTCCCCTCGATCTGATCCTGACCCTCGCACTGCTGGTCGCGCTGCCGATGGTCGCGCGTGGTGCCGCCCCCGACCCGTGGTCGCGCTGGCGTTTCCTCATCGGTGAGTGGACGGATGCGGGCACCGGCGATCCGGGTGGAGGGAACGGCGGTTCGACGTTCGCGCTGGAGCTGGACGGGAAGATCCTGGTGCGCCACAACCGCGCCGACTACCCGGCCACGCCCGACCGCCCGGCGGTAGCGCACCGTGACCTGCTCATTGTCTATCCTGGTGCGTGCGACTCGCTCTTCCGCGCGAGCTACTTCGACAACGAGGGGCACGTGATCCAGTACCGCGTCCTGGTGCCGGCAGCGGGCGGCCGCGCGATCTTCGACAGCGAAGGGCCCGAGCCGGGGCCGCGTTTCCGCCTGACCTACGAGACGCAGGCCGACGGCGGGATCGCGGTAGCCTTCTTCACCGCCCCGCCGGGTGGCGAGTTGAAGCGCTACGTCTCGGGCACGCTGCGCCGGACGGGGACGACGCCGGGGCGCTGAGAGGCTCAGCCCGCTTTCCGGGTCGCCTGTGCGTATCAACCTCCTGCCAGGTTCGCGGCCTCCTTGCGAACTCGTGCGCTCCTTTCCGGCCGCTGGACCATCCGAATGGCATCGCATCGAGGCTCCTCCGTTCCCGCCGCGACGGCTGGGTCCAGCGGTTCACGGTCCCGAGTTCGAGACGGTCGCAGGCGGCTCGCGTCGGCGCCGGCGCCACGGTGAGAGGAGATGTTCTCCATGTACGTCATTCGCGAGACCTTCACGGCGAAGCCCGGCATGGCCTCGAAGCTCGCCAGGCTGTTCAGCGAGGTCATGGCTGACCAGGATCATCTGAAGACCCGGGTGCTGACGGACTTCATCGGTCCGTTCAACACGGTGGTGCTGGAGACCGAGGTTGAGAACCTCGAAGAGCACGGCCGCCGGATGAAGGAACACATGGAGAATTCGAACATCGGCGAGCGCATGAAGGGCTACGCCGACCTATACGTCTCGGGCAGCCGGGAGATCTACCAGGTGGTGGGGCAGCCGGCGGCGGCGAGACGCTGAGGCGCAGGGCCCGGGGGGGCTGAGCTCGCCGGCCCGCACTCCGCTCTTGACTCGTCCGCGCCCCGGGGGCACGCTCTGGCCATGCCTACGCTCCAGTGTCAGGCCTGCGGCAAGGTGGCGTCCTACGATGAGCCGATCCCGCGCGACAGCGAGTGCGAGGGTTGTCATCGCGACCTGCGCTGCTGCATGAACTGCCTGCACTTCGACGTCTCGCGCAACAACTCCTGCCGCGAGACCGAGGCCGAGCTGGTCGAGGACAAGACGCGCCGCAATTTCTGCGAGTTCTTCTCGTTCAACCGCCGCTCGTTCGTGGCGGGCAAGGGCGATAACCCGCGCGAGGCCGAGGCCCGCGCCCGGCTCGAGAGCCTGTTCGGCGGCCCCATCACGCCGGGCGCGACCGGTCTGAGCGCCGCACGCAAGAAACTCGAAGGTCTCTTCGGCAAGCCCACGCACGACGAGGACGACGAATAGGAGCGCGGCGAGGGCGCCCGCCTTGGGCGCCTGCTGCTCCCTTCCAGTCTCCCGAGAACGACTGCCACCCGGGTTGTTGCGATGACGGCCGTCCGCGGAGTTTAGAGCGAGCCCCGTCCGGCACCGGGTACCGGCCCGGCTCTTGCGATGACGTGCTGGACCCCCTCGGCTCCCGTTGACAGACATAGCAAATGTGCTATTATGGGGGCGTTGCGTTGTCCGCGACGAGGGTCGTCTACTACCGGGATGGTGGCCGCGCGCTGCTCCAGGACTGGCTCGATCGCCTGTCCGTGAAGCCGAGAGACAAGTGCCTGGCCCGGCTGGAACTGCTCGAGCGGTATGGCCACGGACTTCCGCGTCCGTACGCGGACTACCTCACGTCGGGCATCTACGAGTTGCGTGTCCAGTTCGGCCGGATGAACTACCGGATGCTCTACTTCTTCCACGGGCCCGGTGTCGTCGTGGTCTCGCACGGATTCATCAAGCAGCAGGCGGTCGTGCCCATGGGGGAGATCCGTATGGCGATGGAGCATCGGCGCCGTTACGGGGTGAACCCACGGGCCCATGGCTGCACGACGGAGGGATGAGAACATGACAGGCCGGCGTTTCAAGTCCCCGGACCTGCAGCGGAGTTATGACCGATCCGTTGGCAGGGACCCTGGGCGCATCAGGGCGTACGAGGAGGCGCTGGCCGATGCCGAAGTCGGCATGATGGTCCACGAGTTACGGATCTTTGAGGGGCTCACACAGGCCCAACTCGCCGAGCGCATCGGGACCACTGCTTCGGCCATCTCGCGCGTCGAGTCGGCGGACTACCGGGGGCACTCCCTGGCCATGCTGCGTCGCATCGCCGGGGCGGTGGGGAAGAAGCTGGCGATCCTCTTCCTGCCGGAGAACGGGAAGGCCGATCACTCTGCGCGGGCCATGAATCGAACTCGGGGGAAGGCCACGAAGAAACGCACCGCCTCCGGGAAGGCCAAGCACGCCGGGGTCCGCGTGCGCAGGAGCGCCTGACGGGCAGTCGGCGCCGTGGCTTCCTGGCCGGTGGGTGACAACGGTGTTGTCGGGGTGGGTGCAGCCGGTTCCCGGAGCTTAGGCCCCGTAGCGGGTTCCCCGCATGGCGCGCCCTTTGCTGTCCGAACGTCGAAGCGAAAGTCCCGAAGACCCGAACGCCCCCTTGACGTTTTTCGCAATCCTGCGAAAATGGGGGTGCTGGGGTGCCGACGGTGGATGTCATCTACTACCGGGAGGGCAGCAGGGTCCCGATAGTGGAGTGGCTGGAGATGCTGGCGCCGAAGGCGCGTGTAATGTGCACCCGGCATCTGGAGCGTCTGGCACACGACGGGCACGAATTGCGACGTCCGCTGTCGGATCACCTTGGCAGGGGGATCTTCGAACTGCGGGTCCGCCACCAGAGGGTGAACCTGCGGATGCTCTACTTCTTCCACGGAACGGCCATCGTGGTGGTCACGCATGGCTTCATGAAGCAGCAGGCCCTCGTGCCGCTGCACGAGATCTGGCTGGCAATCGAGAGAAGGCAGCGTTTCAACGCGGATCCACAGGCGCACGCGTTCAAGCCCGGAGGGTGACGACATGTCCAGGAAGCACCGCTTTGAGTCCGACGCCCTTCAGTACACGTTCGACCGATTCATCGGAGACAACCCGAAGCGACTCCTCGAGTGGGAGGAAGCGGGGGCGAACCTCGACATCGCCATGATGATCTACGAACTGCGCAAGAAGGCCCGGCTCACGCAGTCGGTGCTGGCGCGGCGGGTGGGCACGACCGCTTCGGCCATCTCGCGCCTCGAGGACGCCGACTATGAAGGCCACTCCTTCGCCATGCTCAGGCGCATCGCCGAGGTGCTGGGAAAGCGGGTGGAGGTCCGCCTTGTGGACGATCCTCGCGCAGCAGCGCGAAAGGCGGCGCGGAACGGCAAGAAGGAAGCAGGTGGTCTGACCGCCCCCGCTCACCGCAGCGCCAGGCGGGCGGGCTGACGGACCGCGCTCGGGGCGCAGGCGCTCCCTCCCACCCTCCGACCCCCGGCCCCCGAACGACCTCCGCCTTTCCCCATCCCCCCGGTGGAAACCCGGTGGGGAACCTCCACCCGGGCAATTCCCGCGAAATCCCCCGCAAATCGCGCCACTGCTTTGACTTTTCGGGTCCCGGTAGCCTACCTTGGCCGCTCCCCGCAGGAGGTCCCCATGATCCGAAGCATGACCGGGTACGGCTCGGCCGAGCTGGACCGGGACGGCCTTAGCCTGACCGCCGAGATCCGATCGGTGAACCATCGCTTCTGCGAAGTCTCGCTGCGCTCGCCCAAGGTGGTGAGCCTGTTCGAGGACCGCATCCGCCAATTGATCTCCGACCGCTTCTCGCGCGGCAAGTTCAACCTGACCATCACCTGGTCGGGCGCGGGCGAGACCGGCGAGGAGCTCAAGATCAACGAGCTGGTGGCCGACCGTTACGTCGCGCTGCTCGAGAAGCTGCGCCTGCGCTACCAGCTGGACAGCGGACTCGACCTGCGCACGCTCGCGACGCTGCCTGACGTCTTCGCCTGGGAGCACACCACTTTCTCGGACGAGGAGACCTGGAGCCTGGTGAAGGACCTGGTGACCCGCGCCTGCGACAGCATGGACGTGATGAAGGCGCGCGAGGGCCAGGCGCTGGCGAAGGACTCGGTGCAGCGGCTGAAGCTGGTGCGTGAGCAGCTCGAGCTGGTGGCCGAGCGCGGACCGCAGCGCCCGCTCGAGGCCAAGGAGCGCCTGATGGCGCGGCTCAGGATGCTGTTGGCGGACATCGAGATGGACCCGGTGCGTATCGCCCAGGAGGTCGCGATGATGGCCGACCGCCTCGACTTCACCGAGGAGTGCGTGCGGCTGTCGGCGCACCTGGACCAGTTCCACTCACTGATCGAGGGCCCCGAGCAGGCGGGCCGCAAGCTCAACTTCCTGCTGCAGGAGATGAACCGCGAGGCCAATACCATCGGCTCGAAGGCCAACGACGTCGAGGTGGCGCGCGCGGTGATCGTGATGAAGGAAGAAATCGAGCGCCTGCGCGAGCAGGTGCAGAACGTGGAGTGAGCGTGCCGGCAGCGGGTCCCGAGATGGCAGGCGCGCGTCGCGCTCCGGCGGGGCCGGCGGACGCCGTACCGTTCCGCTTCGCACCGGGCGGTTTCCTGCTGGTGCTCTCGGGCCCGAGTGGTGCGGGGAAGGGCACGCTGGTGGACCGGCTGGTGGCCGCGCGGCCGGAGTGCACCTTCTCGATCTCGGCCACGACGCGCCCGCGGCGCTCGACCGAGGTGGAAGGCGTGCAGTACGAGTTCGTCGCGAAGGACGAGTTCGAGCGCCGCCGCTCGGCGGGACACTTCCTCGAGTGGGCCGAGGTCCACAACCAACTCTACGCCACGCCCGCGAAGTTCGTCGACGAGCAGGTGCGCGCGGGCCGCGTGGTGGTGCTCGACGTGGACGTGCAGGGCGGCGCCAGCGTGCGCCGCGCCCGCAAGGACGCGGTCTCGGTGTTCGTCTACCCGCCTTCGATCGACGCGCTGCGGCAGCGGCTGCTCAAGCGCGCCACCGACGCGCCCGGCGTGGTCGAGACGCGGCTCAAGAACGCCCCCGGCGAGCTGGCCGAGTGGCGCGAATACGACTACCTGGTGCTGAACGACGATCTGGAGCAGGCGGTCGCCCGTCTGACCGCGATCGTGGACGCCGAGCGCGTCCGCGTGCGGCGCCTGCAGCCGTCTTCCTGAGACCCATGACCCTGAACGAGGAGAAACGCCTCTCATGACGAAACTCGCATCGCTCATCGCGCCCCGGGGCTCGAACAAGTACGAACTCTGCATCATCGCCTCGCGCGAGGCGCGCCGGCTGAACGACTGGTCGCACCGCACCGGCGAGAACATCGTCGGCAAGGTCACGGCCACGGCACTCGAGCGCACCATCCGCCAGGAGGTCCCGTTCCTCTACGAGGACGCTCCGCTGCCCGAGGAGTAGGCCCGCCGTGCTGCGCGGCCGCACCGTCCTGGTCGGGGTCTCGGGCGGCATCGCCGCCTACAAGACCTGCGAGCTGGTGCGCTGGCTGAGACGCCGCGAGGCCGCGGTGGTCGTGGTGATGACCCCGGCGGCCGAGCGCTTCGTCACGCCGCTCACCTTCGAGACGCTCTCGGGCAACCCGGTGATCACCTCGCTGTGGGGTGAGCAGAAGCACGACCTGGTGGGGCAGGCCGAGGCGCGCCGCAAGACCACCGGCAAGGTCGGGCACATCGACCTGGCCGAGGCCGCGGACGTGATGGTGCTGGCGCCGGCGACCGCGGACCTGATCGCGCGGCTGGTGCACGGCGAGGCGCCCGACGCGCTCACCACCATCGTGCTGGCGAGCCGCGCGCGCCTGGTGGTCGCACCGTCCATGGACTTCGGCATGTGGCGCAACGCGGCCACGCAGGAGAACGTGCGGGTGCTGCGCCGCCGCGGCGCGGTCATCGTGGGCCCGGCCAGCGGCGAGCTGGCCTCGGGGCTGATGGGCCCGGGCCGGCTGGCCGACCTCGAGGAGATCGGCGCGGCGATCGAGCAGGCGGCGGCGCGGCGCGCGAGCCTGGCGGGTGTGCGCGTGCTGATCGGCGCTGGCCGCACCGAGGAGCCGCTCGACCCGGTGCGCGTGCTGACCAACCGCTCGAGCGGACGCATGGGCTTCGCGCTGGCCGAGGCCGCGCGCGATCGCGGGGCCGAGGTCACGCTGGTGGCGGGGCCGGCCAGCGTCGAGCCACCGCTGGGCGTGGCGCTGGCGAACGTGACGACCGCGACGGAGATGGAGCGTGCGATGAAGCGTGCGGTGGCCGACGCGGACGTGGTGCTGATGGCGGCGGCGGTGGCGGACTACCGGCCGCAGCGCGCGGCGCGCGAGAAGCTCAAGCACGGCAAGGCGCCGCTGACGCTGGCGCTCGAGCCGAATCCCGACATCCTCGCGGGTCTCACTGCGACGCGCCGGCCGGGACAGGTGTTCGTGGGATTCGCGCTCGAGACCTCGCGCGGCCTCGAGCGGGCGCGCGCCAAGCTCGCGGCGAAGGGGCTCGACCTGGTCGCGCTCAACGCGCCGGCGAAGGGTATCGGGGGCGAGACCAGCGTGGTGACGCTGGTCGAGGCGCGCACCGCGCGCAAGTTGCCCGAGCAGAGCAAGCGCGAGGTGGCCGAGGCGATCCTCGACCGCGTGCTGGAGTTGCGCGTGGCGCGGCAGAAGGCGGCCGCGAAGCCGGGGCGGACGGCCGCGAAACCGGAGCGGACGGCCGCGAAGCCGGGGCGGACCGGGCCGCCGCCGAAGCGGAGCGGGAAGGCGCGATGAGCGGCGAGCCGAGGAAGGAGGCTGCGGTCTTGACGCGGAGCGTGCGCCGCTATCTCGAGCGCGAGCGGGCCGCGGGCAACTCCGAGCTGATCGCGCGGGTGAAGGCGACGCCGGCGGCGAAGTCGGCGCGCGCGCGCGCGGCGCTGCCGGCGTCGCCCGCCGCGAAGCCCAAAGCCGTGCCGCCGCGGGCTGCTACGGTCGTGTTGCCGCCGTCGCCCGCCGCTCTCGCGCCGCCGTCGCGCGCCGCTCTCGCGCTGCCGCCGCCTGCCGCTCTCGCGCTGCCACCGCTCGACCCCGCCGCGCGGCGGGCCATCGCGGCCGCGGCGGCGCCGGTGCTCGAGCAGATCGCCGCCGAGGTGCGGGCCTGCCACCAGTGCGGCTTGTGCGAGACGCGCAACCAGGCCGTGCCCGGCGTGGGGACGGCGCTCTCCGGCATTGTCTTCGTCGGCGAGGCGCCGGGCGCGGATGAAGACCGCCTGGGCGAGCCCTTCGTGGGCCGGGGCGGGCAGTTGCTCGACAAGATCATCAAGGCGATGGACGACGCGCCGCTCATCCCGGGCGTGCCGCTCAACCGCCAGACCGTGTTCATCGGCAACGTGATTCACTGCCGCCCGCCCGAGAACCGCGTGCCGCTGCCGCACGAGGTCGAGCAATCGTCGCCCTACCTGCACCGGCAACTGGACGCGCTGCGGCCGCGCATCGTCTGCTGCCTGGGCAAGACCGCGGGCGAGCACCTGCTCGGACCCAGCCCGACACTCGCGAGCATGCGCAACCAGGTCCACCGTTTCCACGGCGCCAAGCTGATCGTGACCTACCACCCCGCGGCGGTGCTGCGGAACCCCGGGTTCAAGCGCCCGGTGTGGGAGGACATGCAGTTGCTGGCGCGCGAGTACCAGACCGATTGACGCCCACCGCCCGGAGGCGCGAGCCCGCCGCCCGTGCCCGTTGAGGAGCAGCCATGAGTGACGCGATGCCGGGCCCCGTGTCGTTCAGCGAAGCCCTGACCCCGCCGCAGGCGCTCGACGCCGAGCGTTCCGTGCTGGCGGCGCTGCTGCTCGACGCCGAGGCCATCGGCCGCGCGGTCGAGACGATCGATGCGAAGGTCTTCTACCGCACCTCGCACCAGAAGATCTACGAGGCCATCGTCGCGCTCTACGAGCGCAACGAGAAGCCCGACCTGGTCACGCTCTCCGAGGAGCTGCGCAAGCGTGGCGAACTCGAGGCCGTGGGCGGGCCGCCCGCGCTCTCGCAGATCCTCGAATACGCGAGCACCACCGCGAACCTCGACCACCACATCCGCATCGTCCACTCGAAGGCCATCCTGCGGCAGCTCATCAAGGCCTCGACCGAGATCCAGCAGGAGGCCTTCGCCGGCGGTGACGAGACACCCGCCATCCTCGACCGTGCCGAGCAGAAGATCTTCGCCATCACCGACCAGCGCGTGCGCGCCGGGTTCGTGCTGGTGCGCGACCTGCTCAAGCCCTCGTTCGAGCACATCCAGCGGATGTTCGAGCGCCAGGCGCTGGTGACCGGCGTGCCCACCGGCTACAGCGAACTCGACGAGCTGACCGCCGGATTCCAGAACAGCGACCTGGTGATCGTCGCGGGACGGCCGGGCGCGGGGAAGAGCGCGCTGGCGCTCAACTTCGCCGAAAACGCCGCCATCCCGACCGGCAAGCACGAGCGCGTGCCGGTCGCGGTCTTCTCGCTCGAGATGAGCAAGGAGCAACTCGCGCAGCGCCTGCTCTGCTCACAGGGCGGCATCAACCTGCACCGCGTGCGCAGCGGGCGGCTGACGAACGAGGACTGGCCCCGGCTCACCACCGCCGCCGGCCTGCTCAACGAGGCGCCCATCCTGATCGACGACTCGCCGTCCGCGACCCTGATGGAGATTCGTGCGAAGTGCCGCCGCCTGCGCGCGGAGAACCGGCTCGGACTGCTGATCATCGACTACCTGCAACTCATCCGCTCGAGCACCAAAGCCGAGAACCGCGTGCAGGAGATCTCCGAGATCACCCGCGGCCTGAAGAGCCTGGCGAAGGAACTCAACATCCCCATCCTGGCTCTGTCGCAACTCTCGCGCGCCGTCGAAACGCGCGACAAGACCGGCCGCCCGCAGCTTTCGGACCTGAGAGAAAGCGGTAGCATCGAGCAGGATGCGGATCTCGTGATCTTCGTCTACCGCGAGATCCTCTACAACGAGGAGGCGGAGCCGAACAAGGCGGAACTCCTCATCGCCAAGCAGCGCAACGGCCCGACCGGCAAGGTGAAGCTGACGTTCCTGCGCGAGAGCACCAAGTTCATCCCGTACTCCCAGACGTTCGAGAGCGAGCCCCGGCCGGAGTTCTAGCCAGGACCATGCATGAAGCGCAGCCTTGCAGCACGATCTGGAGCACGGCCGCTGCGTTGCGCGACCGGGGTGCTCCTCGGCGTGTCCTATGACACGCCTGCGGTGCAGCCCGCTCGCGCGCCAGGCAGCCGCGCCCCAGCTCGCACTCTCGGCTGGCGTTTCATGAATGGTCCGGGCTGAGCCATGGCGAGCGGCGTGACCCCCGACGACATCGCGCTCAAGGGCGTCCGCTACGCGAGCGGGCGGCTGGGCGACTGGCTCGCCGGGATCGGCCGTGCTGCGACGATGATGCTGGAGGCCACGCAGGTCAGCCTGCGGCGCCCGCCGGCGGCCCGGCTGATCGCACAGCAGATGAGCGCCATCGGCGTGGACTCGCTCTGGCTGGTCATCGTGGTGAGCCTGTTCACCGGCGCGGTGGCCGCGGTGCAGGCGGCCTACCAGCTCACCTCGGTGGTGCCGCTCAAGTACCTGAGCGGCGTCATCCTGCGCTCGGTGGTGATCGAGCTGGGTCCGGTGCTCACCGGACTCGTGATCGGCGGACGCGTCGGCGCCTCGCTCGCGGCGGAGCTGGGCACCATGAAGGTGACCGAGCAGATCGACGCGCTGCGCGCGATGGGCATCAGCCCGATGCGCCACCTGGTGGCGCCGCGCGTGCTGGCGGCGACCATCATGCTGCCGGTGCTCACCATCTACGCCAACGCGATCGCCATCTTCGGCGGATACGTGGTGGCAGTGGTGGTCGTGAACGTGCCCTCGCCGATCTACCTGCAGGGCCTGCGCGAGTTCTTCGAGATGAAGGATCTGCTCTCCGGGCTGGTGAAGGCGGTGTTCTTCGGCAACATCATCGGCATGATGGGCTGCTACCATGGCTTCCAGGCCGAGGGCGGCGCCGAGGGCGTGGGCCGGGCCACGACCATGGCGGTGGTGAGTTCCTGCGTGCTGATCCTGATCCTGGACTACATCCTGGCCTCGGTGCTGTTCCGGATCGTCTTCGCATGATCGAGATCCGCGGACTGGCGAAGCGGCTCGGCCGCAAACAGGTCCTCCAGGACCTCGACCTGGACGTGCGTGCGGGCGAGACGCTGGTGATCCTGGGGCCGAGCGGCACGGGCAAGAGCGTGCTGCTGAAGCACATCATCGGGCTGATGCAGCCCGACGCGGGCTCGATCCGCATCGACGGTGAGGAGATCGTGGGTCTGAGCGAGGAGCAGCTGAACCCGGTGCGCAGACGCTTCGGGATGCTGTTCCAGGGCGCGGCCCTGCTCGACTCGCTGACGGTGGGCGAGAACGTGGCACTGGCGATGCAGGAGCACGCGCGCGACCTGGACGAGGCGGGGGTGCGCCGGCGGGTGAGCGCGCGGCTCGAGTGGGTGGGGCTCCAGGACGCGGCGGCGCTGAAGCCGGCCTCGCTCTCGGGTGGCATGCGCAAGCGCGTGGGGCTGGCCCGGGCGCTGGCGATGGACCCGGAGTACGTCCTTTACGACGAGCCCACGACCGGGCTCGACCCGATCACTGCGGACGTGATCAACCAGTTGATCCGCGGGATGCAGAAGCAGCTCCACGTGACCTCGGTCGTGGTCACGCACGACATCAAGAGCGCCTACGCGGTGGCAGACCGGATCGTGCTGCTCTACCAGGGCCGGGTGATGTTCGACGGCACGGCCGAGGAGACACGGCGCACCGACGATGCGATGATGCGGCAGTTCATCGAGGGCTCGAGCCGGGGCCCGATCCAGCCGGTATAGCCAGGCGGGTCGGGGACGGACGGGCAGGGGGGAAGACCGCGGACATGAGCCGGAAGACGGAGATCCAGGTCGGCGCCACGGTGCTCGTGGCGATCGCCATCCTGCTGTGGGGCATCGCCTGGCTGAGCACGCTCGCGAAGGCGCGCGTCCAGCGCACCTGGCACGTGAGCTTCACGCAGGGCGGCGGGCTGGCCGAGGGCAACGAGGCGCAGGTGAACGGCGTGCGCAAGGGCGTGGTGACGTCCCTGCGGCTGGTGGGCGACCGGGTGATCGTGGACCTCGCCCTGGCGAAGGACATCGAGCTGACGCGCGACAGCAAGGTGGTGATCCGCAGCGTCAGCATGATGGGCGACAAGGTGATCGCGGTGGACTACAGCGGCACGGGCGAGCCGTGGAGCGCGCGCGACACGATCCCGGGCGTCTACGAGAAGGGGCTGCCCGAGGTGATGGCGGACGTGGGCCGGGCGTCGGGCGGCGTGGCGGCCATCGCGCGGCAGCTCGACAGCCTGGCCGTGGCCGTGAACCAGGGTGGCGGGCTGACCGCGTCGATCGAGAACTTCCGGCGCGCCAGCGAGGAGCTGGCGCTGGCGGTGGCGGAGAACCGTGCGGCCCTGCGCACCACCATGGACAACTTCTCGTCCACCTCGACGTCGGCGAAGGAACTGGTCGTGGACCGGCAGGAAGGCCTCGAGGCGGCGCTCGACCACTTCGTCTCGGCGGCCGGGAACCTGGACCGGGTCTCGGGGAAACTCGATTCGCTGCGCGCCTCGCTGCAGGGTGCGGCGTCCCGGCTGGACCGTGGCGAAGGCACGCTCGGCAGGCTCGTGAAGGATGATCGGCTCTACGCGGACCTCGACGCTTCGGTGCGCGATCTGCGCGCGCTGATCGCGGATCTCAAGGCGAATCCGCGGAAGTACTTCAAGTTCTCGGTGTTCTGATGCCCAGGGCGACCAAGGTGGCGAAGACGGCGAAGACGGAGAAGCCCCACTTCTTCTGCAGCGCCTGCGGCAACGAGGAGGCGCGCTGGTTCGGGCGCTGTCCCTCGTGTGGGGCGTGGAACTCGGCGGCCGAGGCGCCGGCCGCCGCGGCGGCCGGGAGCACGGCGGCGGGCCGCGGGCCGCGCGCGCGCTGGATGCCGAAGTCGGGCGCTGCGGGCGGTCTGCCTGGAGCGGGGCCGGGGCCGCGGCCGCTCGCCCAGGTCGAGGTCTCTGCCACGCACCGCTGGTCCTCGGGCCTGCGCGAGCTCGACCGCGTGCTGGGCGGAGGCGTGATGCCGGGCTCGCTGGTGCTGGTGGGCGGGGACCCGGGGATCGGCAAGAGCACGCTGATGCTGCAGCTGGCGCAGACGCTCGCCGCGGCGGGCCGCCGGGTGCTCTACGTCTCGGGCGAGGAGAGCGTGGAGCAGGTGCGCCTGCGCGCCGGCAGGCTGGGACCGATCCCCGAGTCGCTGCTCATCCTGGCCGAGACCGACCTCGAGACGGTGCTCGAGGCGGCCGCGCAGGTGCAGCCCGACGTGCTGGTCGCCGACTCCATCCAGACGCTGGCGCGCACCGACCTCGAGGGCGGCCCGGGCTCGGTCTCGCAGGTGCGCGAGTGCGCGCTCGCGCTGCTGCACTACGCCAAGGGCTCGTCGGCCGCGGTCTTCCTGGTCGGGCATGTCACCAAGGACGGCTCGGTGGCGGGGCCGCGGGTGCTCGAGCACATGGTGGACGCGGTGCTCTACCTGGAGGGCGAGCGCTACCAGCACTACCGCGTGCTGCGCGCGGCCAAGAACCGCTTCGGCTCCACCAACGAGCTGGGCGTCTACGAGATGACCGACGGCGGCCTGCGCGAGGTCGCGAACCCGAGCCTGGCCTTCCTCTCGGAGCGCCGGGGCGTGGAACCGGGCACGGCGGTGGTGGCGAGCCTCGAGGGCACGCGCCCGCTGCTGGTCGAGGTGCAGGCGCTGGTCGCGACCTCGTTCTACGGCACCCCGCAGCGCGTCACCAGCGGGTTCGATCAGCGGCGGCTGGCGCTGCTGCTGGCCGTACTCGAGCGGCGCGTGGGTCTGCGTCTCGGCCGCCACGACGTGTTCGTGGCGGTGACCGGCGGACTCACGCTGGACGAGCCGGGCACCGACCTGGGGCTGGCGCTGGCGGTGGCCTCGTCCTACCGCAGCCGGCCGGTGCTCGAGGGCACGCTCGCGGTGGGCGAGGTGAGCCTCTCGGGCGAACTGCGCCGGGTCTCGCGCATCGAGGTCCGGGTGCGCGAGGCGGCGGCCCTCGGCTTCAAGCGCGCCGCGGTGCCGGCCATGCAGGCGGCCGACGCGCGCACCAAAGGCATCGAGGTCGTGCCGGTCGCCACGGTGCGCGAGGCGATCGCAGCGCTGCTGGGGGCGAAGGTCGAGGTGCGGCCGCCGGACGGGCAGTCGCAGGGTGAGCCGCGCCGTGACGCGCTGGCGCAGCCGGGAGGCCGGTCGTGACCACCGCGGCGATCCTGCTGTGCGCGGGGCGGGGCGAGCGGCTCGGCGCGGGGGTGGAGAAGGCGCTGGCGCCGCTGGCCGGCCGGCCGCTCTTTCTCTGGAGCCTGGAGGCGCTCGAGCGTTGCGCGGCGGTGGACGGCATCGTGGTGGTCGGGCCGGTGCGCAGGCTGCAGGACGTGCTCGCGGCGACCGGCTTCGGGCCGGGCAAGGTGGTGGCCTGGACCGAGGGCGGCCGGGCGCGGCAGGACTCGGTCGCGCGCGGCCTGCGCGCGCTGCCGGCGGGCTTCGACCTGGTGGCGGTGCACGACTCGGCGCGCGCGCTGATCGCGCCGGCGCTGGTCGCGCGCGTGGTGGCGGACGCGGTCACGCACGGCGCGGCGATCGCGGCGGTGCCGCTCGAGGACACGCTCAAGCGCGCGAGCCTGGGGCGGATCGAGGACACGGTGCCGCGCGCGGCGCTGTGGCGCGCGCAGACGCCGCAGGTGTTCCGGCGCGAGTGGCTCGAGGCGGCGCATGGCCAGGCGCGCAGCGCCGCGACCGACGACGCGGCGCTGGTGGAGGCGCTGGGCCACGCGGTCTTCATCACCGCGGGCGACGCGCTCAACTTCAAGATCACCACGGCGCAGGACCTGGCGCTCGCCGGGGCCTGGCTAGCCTGGACGCTTCATGACGCGCGTCGCGAGAATGCGAGATGATCGTGGGATGCAAGGTCCCGTGACTGGCCGCGACGCAGTCGGGGTTTGCACCCCGTCGAGGAACGGCCAGTCACGGGACCGCAGCAGACCGCGGTCAGATCGCGTTCGCAGCAGCGCGTCATGAAGCGTCCAGGCTGACGCGACGGGAGGACTGAGATGGGTTTCCGGGTGGGCATCGGCTACGACATCCACCGCAAGGCGGAGGGTCGCCCGCTGGTGCTGGGCGGGGTCACGATCCGGAGCGACTGGGGGCTGGAGGGGCACAGCGACGCGGACGTGCTGCTGCACGCGATCGGCGATGCGCTGCTGGGCGCGGCGGCGCTGGGCGATCTGGGGAAGCACTTCCCGCCGGGCGATCCGCGCTGGAAGGACGCCTCGAGCCTCGAGTTGCTGCGGTTGATCCGCGCGCTGCTTGCCGGCCAGGGCGCGACGGTCGTGAACGTGGACGCGACGGTGGTGGCCGAGGCCCCGAAGATCGCGCCGCTGCGCGAGGCGATGTGCCTGAACATCGCGCAGGCGCTGCGCATCGGCGCCGGGCAGGTCTCGGTCAAGGCCACGACGAACGAGACCCTGGGCGCGCTCGGGCGCGGCGAGGGCGTGGCGGCGCTGGCGATCGCGATGGTGGAGTTCGCGTGAGGGCGGACCGGTGCAGGGGTTCGCAACGCGGGAGCCGCGCATGAGCCCGGCCGGCGGGGAGACCCGCGTCCGCTTCGCTCCGAGCCCCACCGGCTGGCTGCACGTGGGCGGCGCGCGCACCGCGTACTTCAACTGGCTCTTCGCGCGCCGCCACGGCGGTGCCGTGGTGCTGCGCATCGAGGACACCGACTTCGAGCGCTCGAGTGCGGCGAGCGAGCAGGGCGTGCTCGACGACCTGGCGTGGCTGGGCCTGGACTTCGACGAGGGCCCGCGCGAGGGCGGCCAGCACGGACCGTACCGGCAGAGCGAGCGCCTCGGGCTCTACCGCGCGAAGGCGGAGGCGCTGCTCGCGCAGGGCGCAGCCTACCCCTGCTTCTGCGACGACGCGGACCTCGAGCGGCGCCGCCAGATCGCGCGCGCGGTGGGGCGCACGCCGCACTACGACGGCCGCTGCCGTGAGTTGCCGCGCGACCAGCGCGAGGCGCGGGTGCGTGCGGGCGAGGCCCACAGCCTGCGCTTTGCGGTCGCGTCGCGCGACTGGACGCTTGAGGACCTGGTGCGCGGCGAAGTCACTTTTCCCGATGGCGTGGTGGGCGACTTCGTGCTGCTGCGCTCGAACGGGTTGCCGACCTACAACTTCGCCTGCGCGGTGGACGACGCGGCGATGGAGATCAGCCACGTCATCCGCGCCGAGGAGCACCTGCCCAACACGCCGCGCCAGTTGATGCTCTGCGAGGCGCTGGGCGAGCGGCCGCCAGCCTACGCCCACGTGCCGCTGATCCTGAACCGTGACCGCACCAAGATGAGCAAGCGCGAGGGGGAGGCGGCGGTGGCCGTGGGCGACTGGCGGCGCGCGGGCGTGGTGCCCGAGGCGCTCCTGAGCTACCTGGCGCTGCTCGGCTTCCACCCGGGCGATGAGCGCGAGATCCTGACGCGTGCCGAGTTGCTCGAGTGCTTCGCGCTCGAGCGGGTGGGCCGCAGCGGTTCGATCTTCGACCCCGACAAGCTGCGCTGGGTGAACGCGCACCTGCTGCACCACGCCGATGGCGCGCGGCTCGCGGGCTGGGCGGAGGAGTTCCTGCCGGAGGGCGCACGCGCGCTCCCGCGGGCTGATCTCGAACGGCTGCTCGAGGGCGTGCGCGGGAACCTCGCGATGCTGGCGGACCTGGCCGGAGAACTCGAGCCGTTCCTGGCCGAGCGGCCCGCCTTCGAGCCCGCCGCCGCCGCCGCGCTCGAGTCCGCGCCGGCTCGTGTACTGTGCGGCGAGTTGGCCGCGGCGCTCGAGAGCCTTGCGGAATGGAGCGAGGAAGGGGTTAAATCCACGATCCGTTCCACGGGTGCGCGGCTTGGAGTCAAGGGCCGCGACCTGTTCCAGCCGGCGCGGGCGGCCCTCACGGGACGCGCCCATGGCCCGGAGTTGCCGCTGGTGGCGAGCCTGCTCGGACGCGCGCGGTGCGTGAGCCGTCTGCGGGATGCCGCGGCCGGCCCTCGCTAGAGAAGAGCGCATGAGAACGACGCCCGGCGGGGAAGTCCGGGCAGGAGGATCTGGATGAAGGTGGTGGTGCTGATGGGCGGGCGTTCCGCGGAGCGCGAGATCTCGCTCATGACCGGGCAGGGCGTGGCGCGCGCGCTGCGCACGCTGGGCCACGACGTGACCTCGGTGGATGCCGCCGACGGCGCGCTGCTCTCGGCGGGCAGCGAGGAGGCCGCGGCGCGACCGGCCGCCGTGGTGGGGCGCCTGCCGCTGCGGGCCCAGGTGGGCGTCGTGGATGTCCAGGCGGTGCGCGAGGCGGACCTTGTCTACATCGCGCTGCACGGCACCTTCGGCGAGGACGGCCGCATCCAGGCCCTGCTCGAGCTGGCGGGCAAGCGCTACACCGGCTCCGGCGTGCTCGCGAGCGCGCTCGCCATGGACAAGGTGATGTCGAAGCGCATGTTCGTGCACGATGGCGTGCCGACGCCGCGCTGGTCCGCGCGCCGCGCGGGCGAGCTGCCCGATGCCAGTGACCTCGAGGCCTGCGGCGGGCTGCCGGTCGTGGTGAAGCCCAGCGAGGAGGGCTCGAGCGTCGCGCTCAACATCGTCGAGCGCGCGGCGGACCTCGAGCCGGCTTTCATGGAGGCTGCCCTCCACGGCGACGTCGTCCTGATCGAGGAGTACATCCCGGGCCGCGAGTTGACGGTCACGGTGCTGGGTGACCAGGCGCTGCCGATCGTCGAGATCTGTCCCAAGGAAGGCTTCTACGATTACGAGAACAAGTACACGAAGGGCCGCACGGACTATTACTGTCCGGCGGACCTGCCGGAGCCGCTCGCGGCGCGCATCCGCGAGCTGGGACTGCGCGCCGCACAGGTGCTGGGCTGCACCGGCGTGTCGCGGGTGGATTTCCGCCTGCCTCCGCAGGGCGAGCCCTCGTGTCTCGAAGTGAACACCATCCCGGGGATGACCCCGACCAGCCTGGTGCCGATGGCGGCGCGGGCGGTGGGGCTGTCCTATGAAGACGTGGTCGCGCGCACGCTCGAGCTGGCGGCCGTGACCGGACCGCAGAGCTGATCCTCCTGGGAGGACCCATGGACAAGACGCTGCAGTTCCTGAAGGACCTGGTCGAGGCGCACGGCACTCCCGGCGCCGAGAGCCCGGTGGTCCGCGTGCTGGAGCGCCACCTCAAGGGTGTCGGGACCATCAGCCACGACCGGCTCGGCAGCTTCATCTGCGAGAAGCGTGGGGCGCCCCGCGCGGCGCGTGGCACCCGCGCGCCCGAGCCGCCGCGCGTCATGCTGGCGGGCCATCTGGACGAGGTGGGCTTCATGGTGAAGTCGGTCACCAAGGAGGGCTTCGTCAAGTTCCTGCCGCTCGGCGGCTGGTGGGGTCACGTGGTGCTGGCCCAGCGGCTCATCATCAAGACCCGCAAGGGCGACGTGGCGGGCGTGGTGGGCTCGAAGCCCCCGCACGAGATCCGCGAGGAGGACCGCCGCAAGGTCCTCGAGATCAAGGATCTCTACATCGACGTCGGCGCCTCGTCCGGCTGGGACGTGCGCAAGCACCTCGACATCCGCCCGGGCGATGCGATCGTGCCCGAGTCGCCCTTCACGGTCATGGCGAACCCCGACCTGCTGCTCGCCAAGGCGTGGGACAATCGCATCGGCTGCGCCATCGCAGCCGAGGTCGCGCTGCGGCTCCGGGGCGTGCCGCACCCGAACACGCTCTACGCGGTGGGCACGGTGCAGGAGGAGGTCGGCATGCGGGGCGCGCAGACCTCGGCGTTCAAGATCCAGCCCGACGTGGGACTGGCGCTGGATGTGGGCATCGCGCACGACACGCCGGGCGCCGATGGCGACGAGAAGCTGGGCGGCGGCCCGCTGATCGTGGTCTATGACGCCAGTGCCATCCCCAGCCGCGGACTGCTCGACCTGGTGGTCGGCACGGCGAAGAAGCTGCGGATTCCGCTGCAGTTCGAGGCCGTGGAGCGCGGCGGCACGGACGCGGGCCGCATCCACCTGAACGGCCAGGGCGTGCCCACGCTCTCGATGGGCATCCCGGCCCGCTACATCCACAGCCACGTCAGCATCATCAGCCGGAAGGATTTCGGGCTGGCCGTGAAACTGCTGGTGGCGGTGGTGAAGCGCCTCGACCGCAAGACGGTCGACGGCCTGGTCTGACCTGGCGGGCTCCGGGCGCCGGTCTGCCGGCGCCCGGGCCGCCGTTCTCGCGAGCGACTTCATGAGCCTGCCTGCGTTCCTGCTGGTCCTGCACCTCATCCCCGAGTCCGAGAAGCTCGTCGAGCTGGGGATCCGCCTGGCGCTGACCCTGGGCGGCGCGTTCCTGCTCATGCAGCTCGCCTGGCTGCTGGTGGGCCGCGTGCGGCACTGGATGGTTCGCGCGGGCCACGACCGGCCGGGCAGCGCGCAGCGCGCGCAGACGGTCGCCCAGACCATGCGCAGCCTGGCGACCGCTGTCATCTGGGCCGGGGCTTTTGTCCACGCGCTCGCCGTCTTCGGCTGGGACGTGAAGCCCCTGCTGGCGGGTGCCGGGATCCTCGGCGTGGCGCTGGGCTTCGGCGCGCAGACGCTGGTGCGCGACCTGATCGCCGGCTACTTCATCCTGATCGAGAACCAGTTCGCCGTGGGCGAGCTGGTCGAGGTCGCCGGCCAGCCGGCGCTGGTCGAGGAGGTGACCCTGCGCTGCACGCGGCTGCGCAGTTTCAACGGCTTCGTCCATTACGTGCCGAATGGCGAGTTCAAGATGGTCACGAACCGCAGCCGCGACTGGAACCGGCTCACCGTGGACGTGCCGGTCGGGGCCAACGAGGATCTCGGGCTGGCCCTGCGGCTGTGCCGCGGGGTCGTGGACGGACTGAACGCCGAGCCGGCCTGGCGCGAGCGGCTGATCGAGCCGGCCGAGTTGTGGGGCGTCGAGTCGCTGGCCGGTGCCGAGGTCCAGTTGCGCATGGTGGTGCGGGCCCGGCCCGGGGCCGACGCCTTCCAGGTGGCGCGCGAGCTGCGGCTGCGGAGCCACGAGGCGCTCGTCGCGGGGAACATCCGCACCGGGACGAACCGCGAGATCGCCATCACCCCGCTGCCCGCCGGGCCCGTCCCGGCGGCCGCCACCGCCAACCCTCAGGAGCATTCGTGACGCTGCGGATCTACGACACGCTGGCGCGCGAGAAGCGCGAGTTCGTCCCCGTCCACCCCGGCCGCGTGGGCATGTACGTGTGCGGCATGACGGTGCAGGACAAGCCCCATGTCGGGCACATCCGTGCCTCGCTCTCGGGCGACCTGATGCGCCGCTATCTGTTGTATCTCGGCTACGAGGTGACCTACGTCTACAACTTCACCGACGTGGACGACAAGATCATCCACAAGGCCACCACGGAGGGCGTGGACTACACCTCGGTCAGCGAGCGCAACATCACGGCCTACCTGGAGGGTGCGGCGCTGCACAACATCCTGCCTGCCACCCACTACCCGCGCGCCACCCAGCACATCGCCGAGATGTTCGACCTCATCCGCCGCCTGATCGAGAAGGGCCACGCCTACGCGGCGGGCGGCGACGTTTATTTCGACGTGCGCTCGAAGGCCGACTACGGGAAGCTCTCCCGCCGCAGCCTGGACGAGGTGCGCGCGGGCGAACGCGAGATGGCCGGCGACAAGGCCAACGTCGGCGAGCAGAAGCGCGACCCGCTCGACTTCGCGCTGTGGAAGGGCGCCAAGCCCGGCGAGCCGGCGTGGGAGAGCCCGTGGGGCCCCGGTCGCCCCGGCTGGCACATCGAGTGCTCGGCCATGAGCATGAAGTACCTGGGCGAGACCTTCGACCTGCACGGCGGCGGACAGGACCTGATCTTCCCGCACCACGAGAACGAGATCGCCCAGAGCGAAGCCGCCACGGGCAAGCCATTCGCGAACTTCTGGACCGAGAACGGCATGGTGACGACCGGCGGCGACAAGATCTCGAAGAGCACCGGGACCGGCAGCCTGTTCTACGTGGACGAGATTGCCGCCCGCACCGACCCCGAGGTGGTGCGCTACTACCTGCTCTCGACCCACTACCGCAGCCCGCTCGAGTTCAACGAGGAGCGGTTGGCCGAGGTGGCGGTGGCCCACCAGCGGTTGCTCGGCGTGCTCGTGCGGGCGGGAGCGTGGGACGCGCCCGCCGGGCCTGCCCCGACCGGGGTTCCGGGCCGGGCGATGGCCGAGTGCGCGCGGCTCTTCCACGAGGCGATGGAAGACGACTTCAACAGCGCGAAGGCCATCGGGCACCTGTTCGACCTGTCACGCGAGGTGAACCGGGCGCTGGACGAAGGCTCGCCGGAGGGTGCGGCGGGGGGCAGGATGCTGCTCGGCCTGGGCGGCGTGCTCGGGCTCTTCTGGAGGAAGCCGGCCGGGGAATCCTGGCCACCCGAGATCCTGGCACTGGTCGGGGAGCGTGAGCAGGCCCGCAAGGACCGTGATTGGGCGCAGGCGGACGCCCTGAGGCAGCGGCTCCTGGATGAGTTCGGCGTGCTGCTCGATGACGTGAAGGGACAGCCGCCCAGGCTCAAGCGGCGCTGAACGATCGCATCGGCAGGGAATGCAGGCGGGCGAGCGCACGGCGCCTCGGCTCGCCCGCCTGCATTCCCTGCCGATGCTTCTCCCTGGGGCGGCCGGCGCCAGGCCACCGAAAGGAACCCTCCGTGCAACATTCCCTTGCCCCCGCGGGAGCCACGGGACTACAATCTTCAAGCACCGGGCTGCCCGCAAACGTCGTCTGCGGAGATGGGGGATCACCCCGTATCCAGACCTCACTCGAGGACGGCGACCCCTCTTGCGGGAGAAGTGATGGCAGGCCGGGCGGTTTGGTTGTTCGCTTCATGACACAGGAAGGGATCTCATGCTTCGATTCAGCGTGAATCGCTCGTGGGCGTTCGTCCTGACGCTGTGTCTCTTCACCACCTGCTTCTTCCTCTTCACGGCGCAGTTGGCCTCGGTCGCGAGTGCCGACTCTGGCAGCTTCTACGTGTCGGTGGAGGAACCGCCACCCCCGTCGCTCGGAGATCCGGATGTGCCGATGGGTCCCGGGGACGGCAAGGTCGGCAAACTCAGCGTGGTCCGCAGTGGGCCGAACCAGGTGGTGTCGAAAGACGGGGCTCGTCCCGTGGGTGATGGGGCGGTTCCGACCAGCGTCTTGATGAACCGTTTGCAACTGTTCCTGCTGGGCCTCAGGGGCCTCTACCTGCGTTTCTGACACCCAGTCGGCAAGGGCCTGCATTGACCGGAGTACCGGCGTGCCGATCGATGACCGGAATCGGATTGCCGAGTTGGAAGAAAAGCTGGCGCTAGCCTGCGGATCGGGGTTGCCTACCGGGAGCGCCCCGCAGACCGTGCTGGCCGAGCTCGAGATGCTGGCCGACCTGTATCTGCAGGCGGACAGCTATGTCCCCGCACTGGAGACGATCGAGCGCCTGCTCGTGCTGCCTGCTGCCCAGACGCTCTCGCCCACCCGCAGGGTGGCGCTCGAGAGCCGGGCTGTGGCGTGCAGGCTGGCCCAGGGCGACGCACTTGGAGCGCTGGCCCACTGCCGCGAGTTGCTGGCGACGGAGGAGCGCATCGACTCCGTTCCGGTCCGGGCCGGGGTCCACCTGCAGTGCGCCGAGGCGCTCTTCCGGCTGGGTCGTCTCGACGATGCCAGCGCGCATTCCTCCACGGCGCTCGCGCTCGCGGACGGATCGGGCGATCACGACCTCGCCGCGCGGGCGCTCCACCATCTGGGCCGGGTCGCCTACCGCAAGGGTGACCTGCGCGAGGCTCGGGACTTCTACGAACAGGCGCTCGGGCTCTACCGGCGCCTCGGCGACGACTGGCGTACCGCCCGCGCCCGCAGCGACCTGGGGCTCATCCTCAAGAACCTGTGCGAGTGGGACGCGGCGGCAGCCTGCCTGCGCGCTGCGCTCGAGGCGTTCCGGCGCCTGGGGCGGTTCCCCTCGACGGCCGATGCGCTCCTCAACCTGGGCATCGTCTACCAGAAGAGCGGGGAGTGGGAGCGGGCCGAGGAGTGTTACGTCCAGGCCGAGCAGGTCTACGAGCAGCTGGCGAACCCGCTGCGCCTGTCGACGGTGCGGATCGCGCGTGGCAACATCGCCCGGCTGCAGCGTCGCTTCGCCGATGCCGGGGCGCTCTTCGGGGACGCCCTGCGGCGCGCCCGGCAGCAGGGCGCACCCCGCGAAGAGGTCCTGGCGATCGAGTTCCTGGGTGAGTTGGACGCCGACCGCGACCTGCATGCCGAGGCCCTGGCGCGCTACGACCAGGCGAGCCTGCTGGCCGCCGTCCTGGCCCCCGAGGGTGACCTGGTGGTCGAGCTGGAGCGGCGCCGTGCCGATGCGCTGACGCGGTTGGGCAGGCTGGACGAAGCGCAGCGCGCCTGCGAACGGGCTCTCCGGCTGGCGGAGCGCACCGAAGACCGGCTCGAGGCGGCGCTGGCGCACCGCGCTGCCGCGGCCATCGCCTGGGCGCAGGGCCGCCACGAGGACGCCGTGCGCGGCTGGACCGGGACGGTGCACCTGCTGACCGGGCTGCGCGAGCGCTACGAGCTGGCCCGTACCCTGTTCGAGCTGGGCCGGGCCGTTGGCGATCCGCGCGAGGGCCGGCGCCATCTTTACCGTGCGGGCGCGCTCTTCGCCGAGCTCTCGGCTCACGAATGGCTCGAGCGCACCGATCAGGAGTTGCAGCGCCTGCTGGGCGCGGCCGGTGCCGCGGAGTCCGCTGCGCGGGTGGTGCCGCCGGGCCGCAAGCACCGCGCTCCCACGCTGGTCGCCTACTCCCATGCCATGCAGCGGGTCGAGGCCCTGGCGCGGCGCGCGGCAGGCACCGATCTGTCGGTGCTGATCACGGGCGAGACCGGGACCGGCAAGGAGCTTGTCGCGCGGACCATCCACGCGCTCTCCTCCCGGGCGGACAAGCCCTTCCTGGCCGTGAACTGCGGCGCGTTGCGGACCGAACTGGCTCTCTCGCAGCTCTTTGGCCACCGCAAGGGAGCCTTCACGGGCGCGCACGCGGACACGGCCGGCCTGGTCGAGGCGGCTGACAGCGGGACGCTGTGCCTGGACGAGGTCGGTGAACTGCCGCACGACGTGCAGGTGACCCTGCTGCGCTTCCTCGAGAGCGGCGAGTACATGAGGCTCGGCGAGACGAAGCTGCGGCGCGCCGAAGTGCGCATCATCGCCTCCACCAACCGGGAGCTGCGGGGCAGCGAGGGCGAGCGGCTGTTCCGTCGCGACCTGCTGTTCCGCCTGAACGAGATCGAGATCCGCGTGCCGCCACTGCGTGAGCGGCTGGACGATATCGTCCCGCTGGCCCGGCACTTCGTGGCTTTTTACGGTGGATTCCAGGGCCCGCGTTTGAGCGCCGACGCCGAGGCGGTGCTGCTCTCGCACGCCTGGCCGGGCAACGTCCGCGAACTCGAGAACGTGATGAAGCGCGTGGGCGCGCTCCACGTCGGCAGCGAGCGCCTCGACGCGGCCGCGCTGCTGCCCTTTCTTCTGCAGGCCTCGTCCGCACGCCCGGCCCGTGAAGGCGCGGACCAGGAGCGGGCGGCAATCCTGGCGGCCTATCAGCGGGCGGGCCGGAACAAGAGCCGGGTGGCCGAATTACTGGGCGTCAGCCGCAAGACGCTTTACGCGAGGCTCAAGCGCCTGAGCATCACGCTGCCCTCCTGAGGGGCCCACGGGCACGAATCGGGGCGGGGATCCATCATCCCTGCCCCGACTCATGTTTCGGCCCCCGACCCGTGGGAACAGTGTCACCTCCCGGGTGACACCAGAGAACTTGCTGTGGCATAAGTGGTTAGCTCGCTACGCATCCAGTTAGGTGTTACCTGTGGACGTAACACCCCGCTGGACCTGGCGCCTACCCAAGCGCGGACTTGAGCCGGGCTCCGTGCACATAACTCATTGCACCAGAATGTGTTTGTACGATGAGTCGGTCAGGATGCGCCCAGGCTCGGAAGGTGGCACGTGCCCTGCAATGCAGAATGCACGGATGCGGTGACTCAGGCAATCAGGTCAAGTTGGCTAGATCGAGGATCTTGCGGCGCTGTGGGGCCGCTGAGCAGGGCTCGTACCCGGGTTTGGTAAGTGGGCCTCGACGATGAGGCCGAACGAGAAAGGGGTGAGAACAACCTCGACTTGGTCGGTGTCCTGTTGAGTTGTGGTTCGTAGTTCGTTCTGCAAAAAAACTAAATACGCCCGGTCAACGAAGCCGGGAGGGCAGTGGGGTTCTTCCCGGTCACCTCCTGTTCTCTCGGGAAGAGGCAGCCAGAGAGTGGACTCAGGTTCACTCCGTCTGGCTGCCTTTTCGCTTGTGGTCCGGTCTTCCCAGGGGGTTGTGAACGGTCGGTGCCCAGGGGTCTTGACAGTCCCGAGTGCGCTGTCTATCTTTACGTTGCTCTTCTTCCACGAGCTCCTGAGTCTGCTGGCGTAGCTCAATTGGTAGAGCATCTCATTTGTAATGAGGTGGTTGGGGGTTCAAGTCCCTTCGCCAGCTCAGCAATGGCCCATCCCCTTCGTCGGGATGGACAGGGGCCTGCCGGAGCCGGGACGTCGTGATCCGAGTGGACCTATGGCTGGGCGTCCAGGGTGATGGTTTGCTCCCGCAGGTGTGGAGGGGTTCCCGAGCGGTCAAAGGGAACAGACTGTAAATCTGTCGGCGAAGCCTTCGGAGGTTCGAATCCTCCCCCCTCCACCATCTTGTTCATGAACAACGGCTTGAGCGGGAATAGCTCAGCGGCTAGAGCGTCAGCCTTCCAAGCTGAGGGTCGCGGGTTCGAATCCCGTTTCCCGCTCCATCCTCCTTGGTGGCCGTGTTTTGAGGGCTCTCCGGAGGCCGCCCGCTAGTCGTGGCGATCCCTGGCGGAGCGGTGGATTTCATTTTTCCCTGGTTCTCTCATTGACA